>Ga0209777_10000674_pt1 | contig 53971 bp, 57 predicted proteins | sample FrelakmetHBP12HB_FD_187147 | JGI IMG/M metagenome (GOLD analysis project Ga0209777, IMG submission 187147) | Freshwater lake sediment microbial communities from the University of Notre Dame, USA, for methane emissions studies -HBP12 HB (SPAdes)... | ecosystem: Environmental > Aquatic >...
GTGTGTTTTCTTGTAGATTGTGTAGATTTGTCTGAATCGTCTAGGTGTTACGCCAAGATATTGTGCAAGCCAAGTTTGAGTTGCTTTTCCCTGTTCAAACTGCTTAAGACACCAGCGAAGTTTCTTTCGGTCACTAAGCTTAGCCATGACTTCCTTGGGGTTTATAGAGAGGAAATAATTTTGGGAAAAGATAAGCTGGATTTTTCTCCGATAAAGTTAAAGAGAACAAACGCCAAAAGTAATATCGAAATCAGTTTAAAGAGCCTTTAAGATATGCAAAGGTCACTTGAAGATGTAAAACAGCAGCTTCAGGAGTTGAAGCCTACGCTTAGGAAACGTTTCAAAGTGGAGACAATAGACATCTTTGGGTCTTATGCAAGGCGCGAACAGACTAATAAAAGCGATATTGATATTCTCGTGACTTATTCTGAAGGGGCGGATTTACTCTTAGTGGCTGGTCTTAGACATTACCTTAGAAGAAAACTGCGTGTGAAGGTAGATGTGGTATCCAAAAATTTCTTAAACCCGATCATTAAGGATCACGTGTTAAATGAAGCGATATCAGTATGAGTAAAGATCATCTGGAAAGAAGTCCAAGACTCTATCTCTCTGAAATCATTTTTTACATTGAGAAGATAGAAAAATTCACCAGAGACTTGACCAAAGAGGAATTTCTAAAAGATGAAGTGAAAGTTTAGGCGGTGGACGACCTCATGAGAAACATAGGCGAGGCCGTACGTGTCCTTGCAAAACATAGGCAAATTAAAAACCTTTTCTATGTTTACCGCATCCCTTACGCTAGATTAGCAGATGTAAGGACAGACCTAACTCATGAGTATTTTAGCGTTGATACTGAATTGTTATGGTTTACGGCAAAAGACATCCTTCCAAAGCTGAAGCCTCAATTTAACAAGGTTTTAGGGGAACTGAAATAGGCATACGTGTTTGCGACATCTTGAGTCACTAAAAAATTTGGGTTCCGCCAATACGTGTTAAAAATCACTTACTATTCCAAAAGAGCAGTTGGGAACGCAAGTCAAGAGAAGCAGTCCCCAAATAACCCAACAACTACCTTGATGGAGACCTTGTTTTTTTTTGGAATTAGCTTTTTGATTTGTCTTTCGGGATAAGTTATTTTATTTTATGAAGATTACGTTTTTTAGTTTTCTGAAGTGTTCGTCTCCAGTGACGACTTCGGCTTTCTTGAGTTGGGCTGTAGCGTAGACTATGGAATCTGCTAATCCCCATCCGTTGATTTCTTTTTTCAGTTTGTTATTTATCTTAGCTGAGTCTATTGCGGATGGTTCGTCTAGGGGCGCTAAGGCGCTTTTTTCTTTAATGAAAACTCTTTGTTTTTCAGCTAATTCGTAACTTTCAACTCTGAGGGTTTTTGCATAGACTTCGGCGACGCAAATTGTGGGAGTAATTTTCTCTTCCATCCCCTCTATTATGGACCTGACTTTCTCGCCCGTTTGGGTTCCCATAAAGTATTCTATCCAAGCATAACTGTCTATCACGTATTTCATAGGCATCGGTCCTTGTGATCTCTTAGGTCGGCTAAATCAGTCTGTTTCATAACACCGAACATGCTTTCTTTTTTGGCGAAGTATTCGATGAGGATTTTGTTCACGTTGTTTGAGATGTTTCTTGCGCCTGCTGTTTCTTTCAAAGTTTGGTAAACGTCGTCCCTTAGGGTTATTGTTGTTTTTTTAGTCATGAACATCACCGTAGACATCTATGTATATGGCTTTATTAGAAGGTTGTGCAAAGCTTGTTTTCAATGAGCCACAGGCTTCACAGTTTACTGCCTGTTCCTAACGTCGATGGCACATACGTATTAGAAACGGGTTTGGCGCCTTCCCAGTTAACGGTTACGACGCCGCATTGTTAAAGGTGACTTAAATGAGCAGAAAACATTCGAACCCGTGAATAAACCTAATCTTTAAGAGCGCTCGTGTTTGCAGAGAAAAATTCTGTTTGTATTTAGACGGGGTTGCAAAGATTTTTGTGTGGGGTTTTTCTTGGCTGTGGGCCGGTTGCGTGTCGTTTTTCATGGTTGCCGTTGATTGTGTCGTTGTGGGCTTACCTGTTTTTCTGCTTTGAGGGTTGTTTTGTAGGTGTTGATTATTGCAACTGTAGCTGGGAAGGAGTTGCAGCAACAACAACAATTTCTTTTCTGTGCTGTTGATTTGAGTTGATTTTTTTAAATGGGGCTTTTTTCATGGTTTTTGAAGAGCCATCGGGAAGATTCATTTGCAACTTCCAACGTCCAACAACAAAGCCCGTCAGAAAACTTAGTTAAGGCAGAGTTCAAGCACCACTCAACAACAGGCGGAACATCAGCGCAGGTGGAATCTTCGGATTTTCTGGATCTGTCTGTAAAATGTTTTGTAAGAAAGTTTATTTCTCAGATTAATATATTATCTGATTGTGGAATCCGTGTGATTATGGCTGAACAAGTGAAGGTTGGTCTGCGTGGGCAGGTAGTTATCCCCAAAAAACTACGCAAGAAACTAAATATTGAAAATGGAATAATATTAGAAATCGAAGAAACAACTGAGGGTCTACTCCTAAAGCCCTGCAACCCTGTAGCAGAGTTGAAAGGAATTGGGAAAAATGTTTTCGGGGAACCTCTTTTGTACCAAAGGAAACTTCGTGACGAATGGGATTGCCAAAAATGAAAATTGTGTTGGACACAAATATTCTCATTTACTTTCTGGAAGGAATTGAACCCCAAGCCAGCAAAGTCGAAAAACTCTTAGCGTCTTTTATGAAAACAGAAGACGACGGAGTAATCTCCACCGTAACCGTCGCAGAAGTCCTAACTGGATTCTACAGCGCAGGCGACGACAAAAAGACAGCTAAGGTGAAGAAACTGCTAAACGATTTAACTCTTAACAGCTTCAAAATAGTTCCAGTCACATTTGAAATTGCAGACCAAGCAGCAAACCTAAGAGCCAAGAGAGGAGGAAAATTGCCCGACGCCCTAATTGTAGCCACAGCCCTCAACCAAGCCTGCGATATTGTATATTCCCAAGACAAAGACCTCCAACGCTTCAACAAAGACATAAGAATCTGCGAACTATCCTGAATTTAGGGCTTATCGATTACACAACCTGACCTTTGAGCTTGCAAAAACGGTTCATTTGTTTAGGTGCTGTTCAAAATAGAAATCGCTTTGCGGTTCTCTTCACCGCTGTCGGACCAGCCTATTTTTGAAAGATGCAACAGACGATGTGCAAAATTATTTTGCAGCAACATCATCATCAGCTTCTATTTTTCCGTCATTAATGAGTAAAGATGTAAGGCAGTAGTTTCATAGGGTTTAGCATGGTTGGCTCCATATGGGTAATAACAAAAAAATATTCAGCCTGACCTGTTTTCCTGTGCAAGCATCATACCAAATTCTCAAATGCTCACCTTAAGCGTTGAGTTTCGCATAGCTTCCTTTCGGGCTTCAGGCTTAAATAGTTTAACCATCAGCTAAAACATCGATTGGGCTTGTTGGATTACTTAGTTTCAGAAAAGTTGAAATATGTTCAACAAATGTTGCCTACTGAGGTAATCTTATGATTCCGATTAATCATCCAAAGATAGGGGACGAAGAGATTCAAGCGGTCGTCGAAGTAATGAAGAGCGGTATGCTTACAAGTGGGTTAGGTGCGGGTCCAAAAGTTACAGAGTTTGAAAGAAATTATTCTGAATTTGCAGGCGTGAAACATGCCATCGCTGTTAACACTGGCACTGCCGCTTTGCATGCATCGTTAATGGCTGCGGGAATTAAAGCTGGCGACGAAGTAATTTTGCCAAGTTTCACATTTGTCGCAACTGCGGAAGCAGTAGTTTTAGCTGGTGGCAAGCCAATATTCACCGACATAGATCCTGAAACATATACCCTCTCGCCTCAAGCAATTGAAAAAGCCATAACCAACAAAACAAAAGCAATAGTTCCCGTTGATCTATACGGTTTACCAGCTGACATTAAACCCATAAAAGAAATCGCTGCTAAAAATGATGTAACCATCGTTGAGGATTGCGCTCAATCTCATGGCGCAACATGTGAGGGAAAACCTGCCGGTGCTCTTGCCGATCTTGCGTGTTGGAGTCTTTATGCTGCCAAAAACATTGGTACTGGAGAAGGTGGAGTCGTCACGACTAATAATGATCAGCTTTTTGAAACTGTTCGCATGATCAGGACGCATGGAGAAAAAGTGAAGTATACATCAGTGATTTTAGGCACAAATTACCGTATGACCGAGATACAAGCCGCCATAGGTATAGTTCAGTTGAGAAGATTGCCAGATTTTTTTGCAAAACGAACGAAAAATGCCGAGATGCTCACTAAACATTTGGAAAAAACAGATAAGATTAAGCTACCTCCTCAACTTAAAAACCGAAAGACCAGCTGGTACCTGTATACTGTCCGAATAAAAGAAGCGACCGAAAACACAAGGAACAATATCATAAAGGAAATGCACGACAAAGGTATCGGAGCTGAAGCATACTACCCCACGCCAATCCACCAGATGCCATACTACAAAGAAAACTTTGGAAAATTCAATCTACCTGAAACAGAAAAAGCAGCCAAACAAGTACTATCATTACCTATTCATCCAAATGTGACGGAAGAACAAATAGATTTTATCGCCAAAACATTCTTGGAGCTACTCTAAAAAGGAATTGTTCCAACCAATCCTGTTTATAGACTGTGGAAAATTTAACATTAAATTCTTTTTCTCCGCTTTATTTTTCTACATAATGCTTTTGCGTAAGCTGGAGAATGCAACAAGTAGTTTTTACCCTTGTTCAGGTTTTTATGAGTAGCTCTCATAATTCGATAAGAAGGATGCTTGTGGAACAGAGCACCACGATTTGACTTTTCATTAGGGTTGCTGTTTACGCTTAGTCCATGGAAGCGATAGTTATGCAGTGGCTCTTTTACACTGAATCCAACGTATCCCCTCTTGCAAGCCCTAATTACCCAGTCCAAATCTTCATACTGTGGTAGTGACTCATCATAGCCGCCGATTTGCAAATATAAGGGCTTTGGCACCAACATTGATCCTACCTGCCCTCCAGAATGATCATAATTCCATTTAGTCAGTTTCTCGACATAAGGCAAATCGGTTATATTCATATCTCCAAAAGACTGGTATCCTGTCCAGATGAAACCGACTCTATTCTTGTTTGCAGATGTTTTGCAATTGAACAATTCAAAGCATTTAGTTACGTATAAAGGGTCAAGCTTGTCATCTGCGCCTAAAAAGATAATAAAATCTCCCGAACTGACTTGAATACCGACATTAAGAGCGTGTGCAGGCGTCTTATTTCCTTGATGCTTTATTCTAACGTACTTCACTTTTGAAAATTGCTTGGCGACATCACCGGTGTTATCTGTGCTATCATCATCAATTACTATTACTTCCACATTAGGGTAGCTTTGATTCAAGGCGCTTTGGATGCAATCTGTAAGATAATGCCCGTAGTTAAAACAAGGAATAATTATTGAAACGAGGGGATGTTTTGGAAAGAAGTTTGGATTTTGCCCGCTCATTTCTTGTTCCGATTCCATTTTTTAATTCAGCTTAACATGAGTGATTTGGTGGGTTAAATTTGCTGAGGTATTTCTTCTCTATATGCTTTCGATATGGTTTTGAGTAATTATCTAGCTCGCGAATTCTATGTATGCGAAACCAGCTATTTTTTCAAGTTTTCCTACAAACTTCAATGTTTTTTAGAATATAAAGTTATGTTTCTATTTCACACTATATCCTTCATTCGTATAATCTAATAACCAAGAATTCAATGTTGTATTTGCTTGATAATTCAACTTATGAATCCCATCGGTTCTAAGGATTGGACAATTAGTCATTTTAATCTGAAGTTAATGGTTGGAATCCTGTCGATCAATTTAGGCCAAATACATTTCCCTTCTCTCTATGTGTTGAAAACTATGCCTTGACGTTTGACGAAGGAACTTGGGCTGAGGCAGGCGTCATCTAAAAATTGGAGCAATGCTCAATGTGCGGCGCAACTTAGAATTCCGACCACATGTAGCTATGACATATCTTTTGTGGCAACTCTTTTCGCATCGTACAACTGTTTTAACTGCCTTTGATATTTTTCCATGATATATTCCTCGATCGAAATATCAGTTAAATTCAGTTAGCCCCTCGATGGGTTAACGAAAGCGAGAGAGATGGAATTAATAGGAAAGAACAGGGTAAAGAAGGTACTAACAGTTGTTTTGATATTTCTTACCTTGTCATTTTTCGTAAATATTGCGTCAACAGTAGGCAACGTATCCCCACTTACTAATGGATCGAGTACAAAAGCGCCGTTGCCTGAGATAAGAGCAGATCTGCCAGCCGTAACACACGATGGTATAGTCTATGTTTTCGGCGGTTATCAAGATTCTTGGAGCCTTGGACAAGCCGAAGTCTATTCTTATGATCCTACAGCGGACTTTTGGACCCAGAAAACATCTATGAATTACCCTCGTTGGGGAGAAGCCGCAGCAGTGTACAACAACGAAGCATACGTATTCGGCGGAAGCTATCAGGGATCTGCCAGCTCCGCGGTAGAAGCCTACAATTTTGCATCAGACAGTTGGGAAACCCAGCAGAGTCTCCCAGACAACGTTTTTAACCAAGGTTTAGAAGCCGTAACTGCTGGATCACTAATTTACCTTTTCTACGGATCTTCAACCTACTCGTATAATCCCCAAACTGGCATCTACACCCAATTAGCCAATGCTCCATACAATAAAGATTGGGCAGATTGCGCCTATGTTAACGTAAATGGGGAAGATAGAATTTACCTCCTCGGGGGCTACGATTTATCCATCAGTGACGCAACTGATACATGCGCCTACTATAGACCTGCTTTTAATAACTGGATAACCATAAACGCAGCTCCCTACGCTGCCTACGGAACATTACGTGACAATCCGGTGATTAACGGAATAATTTACTATGGGTATGGCCAAGGCCAACACGACAGTATATTCTACGATTATATGTACAGTTATAATCCAGGTACTGGCGTTTGGACGCAGCTTCCTTCTGGAGTTTATCCAAGGGACGGTGTTGGATGCGCAGTGGTTGGTAGTAAGCTGTACGTTATTGGCGGAAGAAACACCTGGGATAACCCAATTTTGGGCTTAGATTATAATGAAGAATTTGACACTGCACTTTTTTCTCAACCATCTTTAACAATAAATCCACCCGTCATTCGTATGTACGTTAATCAACCCCAAATCTTTACTGCCACCACACTGGGCGGAACCATACCTTATTCTTACACATGGTACTTGAACGGAAACATCATACAAGGTCAAAATGGCCAAACTTTCACCTTTACACCCACCACACCCGGAAACTACAGTTTATATGCCACCGTCACTGATGCCAACGGACAAACCGCACAATCAAACACCGTCAATGACTTCATCGTTTACAACCAGTATCAAGCCAATTTACTAGTACCAGACTGGTCCAATGTTAGCCAAGATTTCTTCACCTTGGTTCCTGGAGCAACAGTTGAACCAGTTTTAACAGGGGCAAGTGTAACTGACAGATCAGCTGATTTTGTTGCAGACCCATTCATCTATCAAGAAAACGGTTTATGGTACATGTTCTTCGAAGTTCACTGGAGCAGTACAGATTATTCAGAAATTGGTTTAGCGACTAGCACAAATGGGTTTGATTGGACTTACAAACAAATTGTGCTTTCAGAACCCTTCAGTCTAGCTTATCCTTACATCTTTAAATGGAATGGAAGCATCTATTTAATTCCTGAAACTTACTCGCAAAGTGAAGTAAGGCTCTACAAAGCAACTAATTTTCCCTACGGCTGGACATATGTTACCAGTATACTTTCAGGACAGAGCTACAATCCTGTGGATTCATCCGTTTTCAGGTACAATAATATATGGTGGATGTTCACAAGCAGCGAAAGTGACCAGGGATATCTTTATTACTCCTACAATCTTACGGACCCTTCAGCATGGCATATGCATCCTACGAGTCCAATAAACACAGACTCAATGAAGGTTCGGGGTGCAGGACGAACGGTCGTATTTGATAATGGCACCGTTATTCGGTTGACCCAGGAATTATACGGTCAAGGTGTAAGGGCCTTCCAAGTTGATACACTAACCACCACAACTTATGCAGAGCATGAAGTTGCTGGCAGCCCCCTCGTACAGGCAACCGGCACTAGCGGTTGGAACGCGCAAGCAATGCATACTGTTAATCCTTGGTGGACTGGAAACGGTTGGGTAGCTGCTGTTGATGGTGCAGGATATGATTGGTTATGGGCGATTGGCATTTACATGACGCCTCTGCAGCCGTCAATTAGCCCAACTGCTCTACGCATCGATGTGGGGCAATCGCAAAAGTTTACTTCCATTGCTGGAGGGGGCAGACCGCCTTATACTTATCAGTGGTATCAGAATGGTACTGCAGTTCCAGGAGCTACAGGCGCTAACTGGACTTTCACTCCGACTCAAAGTGGACATTACAACGTTTTCGTTAGGGTTACTGATAGCCTCAACAATCGAGCAAATTCCAATGTCGTTAGCGATATCAGAGTTTACGATCAGCCATCGGTTTCTATTAGCCCAATATCCACAAACAAAACTATAGGAGGATCACAGCAGTTCAACTCTACAATTACGGGTGGCCTCGCTCCCTACGCTTATCAATGGTATTACACGAACGGCACTGCAATATCAGGCGCGACAGCCTCAACCGTGGTATACAAAGTAAACTTCACAGGAACCTACATCATCTACCTCAACGTAACTGACAGCCTAAACTACAGAGTCCAATCTAATACGGCCACCCTCACCGTCTACTCACAACCAACTGTAACAATTAACCCCACTTCAGAGAACATGACCGTTAATACCACGCAGACGTTCAGCTCCACCACAACAGGCGGTCTCATACCCTACAGTTATCAATGGTACTACACCAACGGTACGGCCATTACGGGAGCTACAACTTCAACGTTAACTTTCAAGGCAAATTCGACTGGAACTTTCAATATTTACTTGAACGTCACTGATAGCCTCAACTATAGGGTAGAGTCTAATTTAGCAGCCATCACTGTCTATTCGCAGCCTTCTGTTGTGATTAGTCCAGTTTCAGTGAATATGACAGTTGGAAGTACGCAACAGTTTAATTCTTCTGTTGCAGGCGGTCTAATACCCTACAGTTATCAATGGTACTACACCAACGACACCATCATAACAGGCGCCGCAACCTCAACCCTAACTTACAAGGCAAACTCAACCGGAACCTACAACATCTACCTAAACGCCACCGATAATCTCGGTTTCAGAGTACAATCCAACACAGCAACCATCAACGTCTACTCCAAACCCACCATAACAATCACACCAACATCAGTAAAAATGACCATCGGAGCAACCCAACAATTCAACTCCACCACAACAGGCGGACTCATACCCTACACCTACCAATGGCATCAAAATGACTCTGCAGTGTTTGGAGCCACTGCCAGCAATTGGAACTTTACGCCAGTAACTATTGGGCACTTCAAAGTTTATCTTAATGTAACTGATGCCCTCAGCTTCACAGTTCAATCCAACATTGTAACCGACATCACGGTGAATGCTCAGGCTACAGTTACAATCAACCCAACTAACGTGAACATGACCGTTGGAGGATCACAGATCTTCAGCTCCATCGTTTCAGGTGGCACCATTCCTTATTCCTATCAATGGTACCTAAATGGCACTGCCGTGTCAGGAGCTACTATCGCTAATTGGACGTTCACGCCAGCGTCGGCTGGAACCTATATTGTTTATCTAAACGTGACAGATCAAAGCGCCCTAACTGTGAAGTCGAACAATGCAACCGCAAGCGTTGAAACACCCATGACTGTTAACATTAGTCCAACAAACGTGGGGATAATTATTGGGCAGAACCAGACGTTTAGTTCTTCAGTTTCAGGAGGTACACTACCTTACGCTTATCAATGGTACGTAAACAACACAGCAGTGCCAGAAGCTACCAGCTCAAACCTAACCTTTGCACCAACAACAGCAGGTAACTATAGTGTTTACTTAAACGTAACCGACGCATTCAACTTCCAAGTCCAATCCAACATAGTATACAACATCACAGTTTACGATCAACCATCAGTTTCGATAAGCCCAACCTCTGCAAACATAACTCTTGGAGAATCTGTGCCGTTTAACTCCACAGTTTCTGGTTTGCCACCCAACAGCTACCAATGGTACTTAAACAACACAGCTATTCCAAACACTACAAACCCAACATACACGTTTACACCCAACGCAACGGGAACATACAACATCTACCTAAACATAACCTACAACCTCAGCTACAACTTTAGTATTCAATCAAATATGGCAACCATCACGGTATATTCCCAGCTCACGGTCTCAATCAATCCAGGCTCGGCAACCATAAATTTTGGTACATCTCAAACTTTTGAATCCAACACAGCAGGTGGGTTCGCACCTTACTCCTACCAATGGTACATCAATAACACCGCTGTTTCAGGAGCCACAAACCCCAACTGGACTTTTACTCCGACATCAAACGGCAACTACCAGATCTACGTCAACGTTACCGACAGTCTAGGAAATCAACCTAAATCCAACATAGCCGACATCAACGTTTGCTCAGTCTATCTTATGCTCAGTACCGATCAACAGACCTACTCAAAAGGCCAACAGTTAACATTCATTGTGACTGTACTAAATCAGCAAAACCCTCAATTAGTAAGCACAGTAGCGCTAACTATTACGGGTCCTGGAGGCTATGGCTTCTATGATTTTCAACCCATAAATGTATCCGCTAACGGAGTTGGCGAATACAGTTTCAGCTGGGTTTTTCCCAACGTCGCTGGCACATATGTGGTGGAGGTTAGTCTGGTTCCAGCGCAGTTAACGGCTTATGATGCAAAATGGTTAGAAGCAAATGAGCTTCCTACCGAATTTGGGTATTCGAGCGCGCATAGTCTTGTTGTTTCGAAAAGTCTGGTGAACGGGGTCTATGCCCTTTTTGTGCTTGTTGGGGGTCAAGTTTTGAGCCGGGTTTACAGCGTAGTATTACCCAAGTATAAAGGCACGAAGCTACGGACTTTTTCGCGCGCTCCTTAATTTGTGCAACAGATGGCACGCATTTGTTTTCTTCGCGGTCTTTTTCGCTCTTTTTCTTTTTAGAGTTTAGCTTTTGCCGAGTGGAAAAAAGCATCAGAGGATGAATTGTATGGGGTAGAAAACAAGGCTATCAATTAACCACGTATTCTTAGAAGCTCAACGTTTAGGTTATTAAATTCTTTGTCGCTGCCAACTATAAGCTTGGTTTTGAGGCTCTCAGCTGTAGCAACTGCGAATGCATCAGCAAGTGACATTGAATGGTAACATTTTATTTTTGCAGCCTCACGCCACAAACCATTATCATTTATGGGAACAACTTTTAAACCGTATAAGCGCAGGTTTCTTTGTTTTTCCTCAGCTATTTTAGGGTCCACTCTTGACAAAATATAGTAGATTTCTGTTAGATTTAGTATGTTTATGTAGCCTTCAATCTCTTTTTTCTGTACCTTTTCAAGATTGTCTCTGACAAGTTCGGCTCCAGCTTCACCTATAAAGAAAGCTAGTATGGCTTCAGAGTCAAATGTTAGACGGTCCGACGCGTTTAAGCCACTCCTTGTCTTTTGCGAATTCTTCTATGCGCACTTCTTTTAGTAATTCTTGGGCAGTTTTTCCTTTGAAGACTATTTTCAATGAACCAAAATCATCATTTGGCGAAGGAAGAGATTTTAGTATTATTCCGTTTTCGTTTTCTTCTATTATCACTTTATCTTTAATGCCGTATTTTTTTCTAAGTTTTTTTGGAATAGTTGCCTGCCCTTTCTTTGTGACGCTAACAACTTGAACCATTTGATACCACAGTAATACACGATAGTTGAGTAATACTTAAAACTTGCTGGTTTACTATTTCTATAGTTCCTACATTTTAAGTAGGTTCAATACTCTTAAAACTTCTAGAAAAATGTTGGTGTCAACAAGGTACATGGTTGAGCACTTTTTTAGCCCAGAGCTTGGGGATTTGATGTTGAAGAGTTACTGAGTCGATATCTACATCTTTTAGGAGACCTTCGATAGCTTTTATGGGGTCTCCTTTGAAAACTGTGCTTTCCTGCTCAGCTCTCGATAACCAATTTAAGATTGCGTCCTTCGCAGCTTTGCTTAAGGCTCCTTTTGTGTATTGTTATTTTTTCATGGCGGCTTCTGTGAATTTGCGTTCCAGTTTAGTGTCGATTTGAACTCTCAAAGACATGACTAACTTACCAAATGGACATCAGGCTAAAAGTCCATTTATGCTTTTCTTTGAACATATATGTTTTATTCATTATTCAGTCTGCAGACCAATTTTTTTTCAGGGGCAACTCTTTGAACGCGATTTTTTCCCACCGGCACAGATTGCCTATTTTGAAAGATGCAATGAGGGTTGAGTTGCATATTAGGGTCTTAAAAACTTTAATCTTACAGTGTGTCTTACGTAATGTATGACGATGAGTACGGTAAGCGTAAGAATATCCGAAGAGGAAAAGCGCCAACTGCAGAGATATGGCAAACTCTCAGACACATTAAGGCAAGGGATGAAACTCTATTTGAACAATAAGAAATCCGAAGAGTTATTTTCCAAACTACAGAAGCTGCAAGCCGAAAATCCATTCAAACCCTCAACTGAGCAAGAAGTGAGGCTAATTAGGGAGGATAGAAGGCGCTGATAGTTGCCGACAGCAGTTTCATAGTTGAAGGGTTGCTTAAGAACGAAAAGTTACTATCGAATGATCAGACCGTGGCGCCTGAGTTGGTCGTATACGAAGTAACAAATGCCATTTGGAAACACGAACATCTTTTGAAAGACTTAAAAAACGGTAAACCATACATATCCATTTTCTATGGCCTTATAGAAGCCGGGAGAATAAAGATTCTATCCCCAAACGAAAGCATAATGCAGGAATCATATTCAATAGCGAAAAGGAACAATATCACGGTATACGACGCAGTTTTCGTCTCTTTGGCAATTAGACTAGATTTGGCCCTGGGAAGTTATGATAGAGTTATAATTCGAGCCTTCAAATATGAGAACAATCACCAAGCACAATAGTAATACAGCCCAAGTGAACTATCTTACCCTGAGTCTGGGGGATTTCCCCCGATTTTAAAATTTTTGAAGTTGCTAGCTTGGATAGTTGCCTTTAGTATTGTTTACGGAACCTTCAAGTCAAGTTTTTTTCGTTAGCTCATAAAGCGTTAGATGAATGATTTTCCTGCCAACGGCTTAGTAATTACGTAGCGGAAATAACCTTTATTTGGGTAAGTTCATGATTTACTGGGAAACGTGGCTGGAAGGAGAAGTTTGAAAAAGGTATTTTTGGCGTTGCTGACAATCGCTGCACTGTTAGTTTTAGCTGTTATTCCAATGAACGCCATGTTGTTCAACTCCACTGTTCAAGCGCCTGATGGTAATTCATCGCCTAATTTTGTTCCGACAACGATAGTTCCCCCTGGTGTTGATAAGGATCATAATGGGGTTGCGGATAGTTTTGACCGGGAAATTACTTCAAAATATGGACCGGCAAGTGATTTGTCGCAGTTTGCGAATGTTACGGTTATGTTGAAGGCACCGCCAACCAGCAGTGATTTGCTGTCTTTTGTTTCTTCAGGTGGTGTTTTAACGACTTCGCCTTGGACAGATGCTATTTTCGGGTTTGGGGGGCGAATTCCTTATGGTGAAGTCTTGAGTTTTGCAAAGATCTGTCCTGATTTGTTGTTGGTGGAGAAGGAAGCAGTTTGTAATGCAAGTTTAGCTTATGCAGCTACGCAGGTGGGTGCCAGACCTTACGTGTGGAGCAGTCTGGGGCTTCAGGGGGACCCCAATTCTGCGGCTGCTATCATTGACACGGGGATTGATGCTTCTCACCCAGACTTTTCTCCCGGCTATGGAAACCTGAATTTCTCAGACAAGATTGTAGGTTGGAATGATCAAGTGACTTCGACTTCAACGCCTTATGATGATAATGGGCATGGTTCCCATGTTTCTGGGTTGGCGGCTGGAAACGGATTCTTCAGCGTTGACTCTTCAGGTTATGCGACGGCTACTTGGAGCGCTAATCTTGGAGCCGTGTCCAGTTCGGGCACGTATTTCATAAGTGGTATGATGGTAAATAAAACGGGTCCGATAACCATAAAGGTGGAGTGGAAAACCACAGGCACAGCTAAGCTCTCCGCACTTCCCCTTGTTTACGGCGGCAAAAGCCTAAACTCTGCCTCTTGGAGTACAGTAGCATCCGTCAGCACCCCCCTTCAAAACCATCTTTACACCCTAACCTATAACGTGGCTTCTACGCCTTCGGGCGGTTATGACTTATACCATCCATTACTTACCTTGACAAATGGAACTGGAAATCTCTATGTTGCTTTCACAATGTCTTGGCCCTATTCACCGCCTTCGGATGGTTTTTCGGCTTGGACAGGCTTAGCGCCTCAATCAAAATTGGTGGGCGTTAAAGTATTGGACGGTACAGGTTCTGGAACTTCGACGGGACTTATCAACGGCATAAATTGGGTAATTGCAAACAGGGTGAATTATCATATAACTGTTGCCAGTATGAGTTTAGGATTCGGATCTGAAGTGGCAGCAATTGACTCGGCGACAACGAATCTTGTGAATTCTGGAGTAACTACTGTGGTGGCGGCTGGCAATAGTGGAACGGGCACTAACAACATTTATTCTCCTGGCTCGGTTGATCAGGTTATTACTGTGGCGGCTATGAATCAGTTTGATGGAGTTACCAGTTACAGTAGTCAGGGTGGCCTGTCACAGGTCCCTGGTCAAACAATAAAGCCGGATTTAACGGCTCCTGGAGGTAGCTTTTATGGTGAACCGCTGTTTAGTGCCGACTCAAACTATAATGATGCTGAAGGCGGTTTTCCCGATTTGCAAGCTAACGATTCTGCGCCTATGCAGGGTACATCCATGGCTACTCCAGTGGTTGCGGGAGCCGTTGAGTTAGTTGAGCAGGCCATGGGAGGATATAATGCGTGGAATTGGACGAAAACTCAAGCCCTTATGCCCAAAATGATTCTGTTGATGACTGCCACGGAAACTTATCCGAATCTTCGAGAAACAGGCACCTCGGCGACTAGCCCGACCCTTGACCGCGGAGGCAAAGACGTGAACGAAGGTTACGGGAGACTAAACGTTGACGCGGCTGCTCAAGCTGTGTTGAAGACTTACAAGGTCGGAACCACTGTAACGGCCAGTTTAGGTTCGCCGCCTACCACCAGCAACATTGCGGTGTTGGGTCAGAGTCTTGCTTGGGCCAGAAATGTTAATCTTCTCGCGGGGGTTACGTACAACTTCTCTTTAACAGTGCCGACTGGAGCAGATTACGATTTGTATCTCTACAATACAACGGGAACGGCGTATGGGGAACCAATTATCGACGCAAAAAGCACTACCGCAGCACTGGGCGGTTTTGAAAACATATCTTATACTCCGACACTTTCGGGAGAGTACTACATTGTTGTGAAACTTGCCAGAGAAAATTCGGGCGCTGGGCAATTCACTTTAACGAGCACCCCCACGGGAGCGGTGCATCTTCTCTTGAGCGTTAGCCCAAACCAAGCTCAGTACAGTAGAACAGAGCCCTTAACATTCACAGTGGATGTTCTTAATCAGCTCAACCCAACCTTGACCTCTACTATGTCTCTAACTATTAACGGACCGAATAGTTACTCTTATTTTGATTTTCAAAAGGTAAACGTGACGGCAGACACTATTGGCGAGTACAGTTTCACGTGGATTGTACCAAACATCGCTGGAACATATGTACTGGAGATAAGTCTCATCCCGTCCCAGCTTACAGCCTATGACAGCCAATGGATAAATGTTGCTTGAAACGACCAGATCCTGTGAATATTTAGAAAAGTCTAATTCAAATTGCTTTTTTGTTCAGGTTGCTTTCATGTTTTAGGGTTTGATTTGTTTGCAGGCTGCGGCTCTGTGCGTCTCTTTTTTGTCTCCCAGCATCTCTTTGCGTTCTGAAAAAGCTTAGACTTATTACTGCCAAAACAAGAAAATAATTCAAAAATGCTGATGCAGAAAGAAAAATGCAGATATTTACTCAATTCAAAAGAAGCTTTTATTTGCACCCGTTATGGCTTTATCAGGGATACCAATTTGAAGTATGCAGTTATCGTGGAAAAAGACGAGGCAGGCTATTACGTAGGGTCTGTTCCCGAGCTTCCCGGATGCCACACTCAAGCAAAAACGATTGACGAACTAATCAAAAGAGTTAAAGAAGCTATTGAATTATATCTGGAGTGCGAAGGAGATCGACCTAAAGAGCACATCGATATAGTTGGCCTCCAGTTCGTAGAGGTTTCCGCAGAGTGAGTTTAAAGCCTTTACCTGCAAGAAAAGTCTTGAAAATTTTGAGTACTTTAGGTTTTAGAATCATTAGACAACGTGGAAGGCACGTTGTCTTAAAACATTCGGATGGAAAAATAACCGTTGTTCCGATCCATGCAAAAGAAGAGATCTTCTCATCATTCAAGAGAGCATAATTAACTTTTTTCAAGCATACTGCGAATCAACGCCATAGCAAAAATGACCAACATAAAACCGTGCCGTAGCCAAAATCAGGTAATCGTGGATTTCATTTGCTTTCGTGATCAAGCGGTGGTTGTCGGAAAGATCGGCGTTCTTTCTGAAGGGGAATTGTTTATTAAGAATATCCAGTTATTGGATTATCCTGAAAGTGGATACTGTTTAAGTTGGGGTTTAAGCTTTGAAGTTTTACAACAGAGAAAAAGAGCTGGAACTTTTAGAGAGGACTTATTCAAGGCCAAGGGCAGATTTTGTCGTTGTCAGCGGCAGAAGACGAATAGGAAAAAGCCGACTTATCGACGAGTTCACGAAAAATAAGAAAGCAATAAGTTTACTAATAGTGCCAAAGGAGGAGAAACAGGTTGCGGGTGATCTTGAAAATGAAATTCGACTCAAGATGGGATATTCGCCAGCCTTCAATTCTTTAAAAGACGCCTTGGAATATCTTTTTGAGCAAAATGTCGGGCTTGTTTGCTTAGACGAATTCTCCAATGTACTCGTCGTAAACGCTGCTGTTCCCTATGAACTGCAAAGATTATGGGACAAATACAAAGACTCTAAGGAAATTATGCTCATTGTTTCGGGTTCCTACGCAGGAATGATGAACCGCCTTTTCGCTGCAAAGAAAGCACCACTTTTTAACCGCTCAACAAGCATTATAGATATTGAACAACTTTCGTTTAAGACAATAACTAAAGTTTTATCTGATTTTGGGGTTTTATCTCCTGAAGAGCAAGTTAGCTTTTATTGTGTTTTTGGGGGAGTTCCTTTTTATTATGTTCTTTTGGAAAAACTTGAGTGTTGCTCTTTCGAAAACGCTGTGAATGCATTGTTCTTTGATGTAGGAGCCCAACTTAAGGAGGAGGGCGAAAATGTTTTGAGACAGGAGTTTGGCAACGCTTATGTGAAGTACTACGCGATTTTGGAGGCGATTAATGCCGGGTATGTTTCTTTGAATGAGATATCGCAGAGGGTCGGAGTTCGTTCAACAACTTTGACTAAGTATTTGAGAGCACTTCAACAGGATTTCAAGATTGTGGAGCGGATTGTTCCTTTCGGAGAAAAACTTGCTAGAAGTAAGAAGGGTCTGTATTTTATCAAAGATAATACCCTTGCGTTTTGGTTTTCAAAGGTTTTTGGAAAGCCCAAAGCACCTGGCAAGGAGGAGTTTAGCTCGTTTATAGGAAAGCGTTTTGAGGGTTTGTGTCGAGAATTTTTGACAAAGTTTTTGGCTGAAAAAGGCGAGAGATTGCTATGGGTGGGTAAGTGGTGGGGTCCAGTGAATGTTATGGGGAAGTTTGAGCAGCGTGAAATTGATGTGGTCGTAGAAACTGAAAACGCTCTTTATCTGGGCGAGTGCAAATGGACTAATCAGAAGATTGGTAAACGAGAGCTGAACTGGCTACAAGAGTCCTCAAAAGCGCTTGCCACTAAGACCAAAAAGCCCGTAAAGCTTGTATTTTTCTCAAAAAAGGACTTTGAGATTATTGGCGACAAAGAAGTTATGTTGTTCGATGCAGACGAACTTGCACATTATTCGCAGTCAACTGCCGCCCCTTGAAAGGGGTTGCTTATAGCTGGAATCCACAATGCCCGTAAGCAAAGATTCATTCTCCACTACCATTGGCTCGTTAACAAAGAGCCTGACATACTCAGATTTACCGAGCACACCGATGCTACGAGACGCATTCAAATCAGCAGCCATAGTTTGAGGCACACAGTTTTCTTTACTTTAAAAACAATGTTGCAAGCGTTTGAACTGTGATGTGTTTTTTGGCTTTCACCTCAAGTTTCTTATCTTCTGTGACTAGTGAGATCCCCTTTTGTTTGGCGAAAAACACATAGCTTGAATCGTAAAAAGACAGTTTTTCATCTTGGGCTATTTCTAGAATTTTCTGAAAATCTTCGCCCTCATTTGCCACCTGACCAATCTTAGCAAGAACAGTTTGTGCCATGGTTCCTAGCCTCTTAGCTTCTTGCGGTGTTAGGAACTTTAAAAGGGTACTTTCTTTCCAAACTGCATTGCCTACCTCGTAAAATGTAAGATTAAGAATTAAAGAGTCCTGCAAACATTCAACTGTTGATTCGACGTCTGCTTTTTTGATTAAAAGCATAAGCGAGCTTGCATCCAGAAGATACTTCATCGCTGGTCTCTTGTTTCCCGTATGGCTTTTGTTATTTCTTCGTCTGGAATCTTTTCTAGCAGAGCCTTCATTTCAATAATCGTGTCTGTTAGTTCTTGTCTTTCGCGTTTTTTAATTTCCTCTTCTAACGCTTGCCTTGTGATTTTGCTGACGCTTAGCTTGTATTTTCTTATCTTTCCTTTTAGAGCTTTGTCGACCCTTACTGTAAGTATTTCTGACATACAAATATTGTATAGCAAATAACGTATATAAAATTATTGTTGTGCAGTATTAAATGAAAAACATAAAACACTATCAAAAAGGCTAAATTTCTCGTCTAGGCTACTAACGCACTTTTTTGCTTGATGATTTCTTTTCCAACGGCTCTCAAGGATCTGCAGCTGAGATCCAAACTGATTCTCAAAATAGCCCAGGTTTTGCCTCACAGCTAACCGCTAAAATACCAAAAGGCACAACTCAAGTAATAGCCACACTTACATGGCAACGAGTCGAAAGCATAAATGCCACAGTAACCTCATCAGCCCAAAGCTACACAGAAGACACAATACCAGTATACTAAAAACCTGCGTACTCAACAATAAGTGGTACATCGGGCCTGCTGAATAATTAGCGCCTTTTAATCTTTGTTATTGCGGTTTGTTTTTGTTTTTTGTGTGGGTGTGGTGGGTTGCTGTGGCATTACTTTGTGGGTTGTGTTTTGGGTTGTGTTTGTGTTTTGGGTTGTGTTTTTGGTTGTGTTTGGTTGTGGGTTTAGGGGTTTTGTTTCACTTTGTGCATGGTGGTATGTTGGTTTTTTTGGGTTGTGGGTGTGGGTGCATGTTGGGTGTGTTTTGTGTTTGTTTGGTTTGGTTGGTTTGTTTGGGTTGTTTTTGTTGGGTGTGGAGGCAGGGTTTGTTTTGCTGTTTAAGTTTTTATGTTTGTAGGAACCGAAAAATTGGGGTGAAGCGTTTTTTGTTTGTTTGTTTGTTCTTGAGCTTACTGCGTTTTTGTGGGGGTGGTTTTTTGGCGGTTTTATCTTGGGATTACTGTGAGGAATGGTTCGGGATATATTTCTGTTGTTGCGTACACAGCTAGCGCTGTGCTCCAGAATACGTCGTCATGTGTTCCGGTTGGATGCGAAAAGCCGATGGCGCCGTCTTTACGCAAATCATAACGCTCAACATTAAGCTCAGTACAGATTTCTCCACGGTAAGGTCTCTCCCAATTCAGCAACGGATAAAAAACGTTGATTATCATGCGGTGCTTAAGCAAACATGCGTATACTATGTGGTAATGTTGTGATGATTGTGTTTGGGTGGTTTATGGATTGCTGTATTTTGTGTGGGCTTTGGCTTTTCTGGTGTTGGTGGTTTTTAGGTTTAGGGTTGGGTTCTTGTTGACTTGGTTGGGAATAGTAAGGTTTTACAGTAGTGGGCGGTGTCGAGGATAATGCTGGGTGATTGGTTTGGCTCCTGCTGAAGGTGGGGATGCAGGGTTTTAGGAGAGTGATGAGGCGATTGATTTCTAAGGGCAGTGAAGTGGTGGTATGAGCTGCGGTTTTGTGTGACGGAATGAGAGGTTGGAGGTAGTTTTTACGTAAGTGTTTTGTACAGTGCTGTATAATACAGTGGTGTATAGTTTTTTTGGTTTGCAGGTTCACTAAACCGTTAAATATGTGCGGAACATCATTGTACATTGGTGTATTATACACTCGTGTATAAAACGCTCAGGTTAATCAGGTGAGCAGAAATGAATCCCTTCAAGATATGGCGCCAGGCTTTTTTCCGAATCGAGCGGCGATGGCTTCCACATGCGTGTTAGCTTCGACGAGCGATTTGAGTTCAGCTTCTTCTTCTACTGTCCAGCGTTTGCCTTTAGTCATGGTTGATTGTTTACTGCAAAGCGCATATAACAATTTTTGCCGTTTTTTAGCTACTAAATAACAGCTGCTCTTTTTACTATGCTTATTTTCAGTAGCTCTTTTTACTATGCTTATTTTCAGCAGCTCTTTTTGCGGTTGAGTGCATGGTGGGCAATTCGATGAGAAAGTGTGTTATGGGCGAAAACAAGAACTGCTGCGACACGCAGGACAAAGAGTCAAGGTATTTACTACCGTTGTTTAGATTCAAAAGACGATGAAGAATGACAACCAAAAAAAGTGGTATAATTATGGTTTTAGAATCAAATAATGAACCGAAAAAAATTGGGTAAAAATGGTTTGGTCGGCATGCCTATAAGCAACGCCATAGCAAAAATGACCAACATAAAAACACCACTCTAACTAGGAAAAGGAGAAATGCAATTTTCCTATTGCCACCTTATTTCTTAATTAGGAATTTTCACTATGCCATTTATCGCCTAGGTTTTCGTCCTCATACGGAAAGATTATCCCTCAATGCCAAAATAGGACCTGTTAGGGCGGTTAAGTGATTATTCTTATTCTCTTTTTTGTGATTATAATCAGTTTGTTCTCCGCTTCGTGAAGATCTACTTTCTTGTAGGCAGTTATGAGCGTTTCCAAGATGTTAAAGGCTGTGGCAGGGTTAGCTTTTATGACTATCACTGAAAGCGTGCCTTTCTTAAGCGTGTGATATATTTGGGCGAAATCTGTGTCTAAAGTTAAAATCGTCATATTGTTTTTTGCGGCGTACTCAGCTATCGCATAATCCTTGGCTCTTTTGAGGCTAGTTTCCGAAACGTTAACAATGTCGAATCCTTTCTTCTTGAGCCACTCTCTGACGTTATTTGGCACGTTTTCGTCTACTAATATACCTGTCAAAAGCTTTGCCCTTAAATCGTAACAGTGACTTCGCGTTCTAAGCATTTTGAAGCATAAAGAAGCGCAGCTTTGATGTCTTCCTTTCTTAATTGCGGGTACTCATGTATGATCTCTTTTTCAGTCATACCGTTTGCCACAAACTCAACAAGAAGGTAAACTGGAATACGAGTCCCCTTTATGACTGGTTTTCCCACCATGACATCGGGATCGATAACTATTCTATCCGCGATTTCTTCCATGCAAATCAACCATCACGTTCTTTTACTGATAATCCAATGGTGCAAATTGATATATTACAGTTTCCCAGCTGCGTGGAGTTTTGAGTACATAAAAAAGCATTCGATTGAAACCACCATCGGAGGAATTGAAAACATGGTGAAGTGCAAAGTTCCTGAGAAGGAGTTGGTGATTGCATTCAAGATTCATTCAGCAAGAAGAACAGATGTTCGGGACACAGTAATGTTAATGGAGAACTCGGACACGGGCAAGGTTCTTACGCACCTTAGAAGAGGAAAGGCTGAAGTATTAAAAAAACAAGTCAGCGACATAATAGAAATGCTCAATGATGAGAGGCTGGTTGATTCGCTTAAAGGGGTATTCACCTTAACTATTGATGTTCGGAAACAAATTGTTGACGTTCGAAAGAAAATTGAGAATCTCTCGAAAGAGTTCAGTTAGCTTAATTATTTTGCATGTCTGACCTTTGTTAACGGTTGAAAGCCAAACGGCAATCTGTCGGGCATTTTTACAGTTTAGCTTTAGCGTGGAGTAGTCGAGTTTATTGAAATAATTTTCCCGTTCATTAATCGTTAAAGTTGTTTAACTTGAAAACTCAAGGAGGCGCCATAGATAGACGTCAAAAAAGAATTTCAACAATATAATGATGGAAGTTAGGTAGGTAGCTTTTTATTTTTGTTTTCAGGTAGCTAGTTAGTTAAGCCTACTATTTTCTTAATTGTTACTACGTTAACCCTGTCCAAACGCTTGTCCTTCTTGGGAAGGCGAACTAAGCAAAACAATATCTTATCAAAAAATCTCCAAGATTAAAAAAGACTTTGCTGCAATCAGCGCGCTTGCCCTATCGTGACTTACAAGGAATGGATAAGAATTTATTCGGGTAAGATCATCATTCACATAGAAAGGAAGCTTTTTTGCAATCTTTTTAAGACTGGAAGAAAGGAACCATGAAAAACCACACCGTAGAACACGTCGTTCATCAAAGACACAACGAGCCCCAGCCCGATTGTCAGTTGCCAGTTTGTTGGAAAGAAAATTGACAAGGCTATGAAAGGAAAAAAGTACATGAGAACAAGCCAAAGGTGGGTCTTAATTAAGAGGCGAGTTTGATGAAAAAGAAATGCCCAGTTTGGCAAAAAGTATACTACGTTTGATGTTAAGTGGAAGTATCGTGGTGATGTTTGCGCGAAGTAAGCAGACAAACGGTAAACTTGATGGATTAGAGTCTGCCAATTAGCCTTCGACTAATGGATCTTTAAAAGTTACATTAGTATTTTTCCAAGTTATTTTTTGTATTTTTAGAAGTTCTTTGTCATGCGTATAAATGACTGGTATTTTATTTACTGTGTAGCTGGCTACTATAAGGGCATCTCTTCCTCCGAGCGCATGCTTTACTGATAAGTTAAAGGCAACATGACTTGTTTTTTTGGTTTGGTTAAAGAAATCAATAAAAGGATGCCTCAACAAGGCGTCAAGTCGCATTGCTGCTTCTTCTGAAGACCATTTTTGCCCAAAAACAAGCGTATGGTATGTCTCATGGAGAACGGTTGGGTTTAAGGCGAGCTTACTTTCCTCGGACAGATTCAAAAGTAAACCACCAAGAATCTTGTTTTCAGGGTACACTTTGTCTAGCGCATAACATAGGACGTTGGTGTCCAAGCCTGCAATCATTTAGGCGCCTTTCCAGATTGCCTTCATTTTCTCAGGAGGCCAGCACTCTGGCTTGCCAGTTCTGCGTGGCTCTGAAGTTATTAATTTCTTGAATTCTTCTAGAAAGTCCTTTTGTTTTCCTGGCAAAAGGAGATATCCGAGCTGGGTTTTTTTTATGGTGACGGTGTCTCCTATTTCTCCTCTTATTTCTGCTGGTATGCAGATTCTGCCTTTGGAATCTACTTTAACAACTTGCTCCATTTGTTCCCACAATACTAAGTGGGATAAACCCCCATTTAAAACTTGCTAAGCCCAGGCAAAGTTGGAAACATGGAGTGGGTTCTTCGCAAACCGTTTGCTCTTTGCAGTGTTGGTTTTGCTTCGCATCCGGACTGGCTTAAAAGCTATGATTCTCTAAGTCAAGGTTAAAAGATGCGTGTTGATATTGCACGTGCTTCATGCTTAGATAAAGTTGCAGTTTTGGGGAAGTGAACTGGTTGAAAGCGGTTAATTTGTGTTCGGATCGGTTAGAGCTTTCTGATTTGGTGACTAAAACGATATGTTCAGATTTAGAATTAGCAAGAAAAGCAAAATCCAGAGGACAAATTGCTTCTAGAAAATAATGCTTGTAGAGTTGTTTTAAAAGGAATAACGTTGAAGCAGGAAGTCCACATTTTATAAAGGTAGCAACATGTTAAGTTACGCACTTCTGTTCTGGTGTCGGCACAAAGATAATTAGTTCTTTCTGAACGGGTAATTTTGGTCTTGGTGTTGTTGATTCTCTTTTGGACCCTATCCAGTAAATGCTCCAACCAATGAACCAGAGAAAAACGATTATTGGCAATAGCGGGGAGACGCGTTGCCTTCTTCGCCTACGTCGAGACTCAAAAGCGTATTGCATTTCTATTAATACCTCATAAGGTATAGCGGTTTTTCTGCTTCTTTTCGCTTTTTTTGCTGAAAGATGCCCTTTGCGTTATCCTCTGGTCGTAGTTCTTCTTGAATGATAAAGCAGAATTCATTGTCATTTAGGAGTTTTTCACATTTCTTAGCTTGAGAACTCATTTTCTCGCCTCATATAGAAATAAACCATGCTCCAAGCATTCCCTTTTGAAATACTATTCAGGATACTTATACTGTTTATGAATTTGAAATTCATGTTTGAAGAAGACAATCTATGTTGTATCAGGCTTGGTTAGCGCGCTGGCTTGTCCCGATATTACTAAAGTTTATGTTTGAGGTGGGGCTCGTATTTTTTAAGTTAGGTCCAAGCTTAGAAGGTGAATCCAAGCGGGACAAGATGAACACGAGATCCTAGAAACACTCTTCAAAAACATCGACTTAAGCCTTGCCAAAACAGCCCTATACAGTTGCTTCCACACCGGCGGACCTGGCAGGCCTCCAAGAAACCCAATGGGACTTTTCAGAACCTTCATAGTCATGAAAATGAAGGGCGTTCGCAACCTAAGAGAAATGACCAGACAACTCGACACTGATCTAAGGCTCAAAAAACTATGCCTCATCAAACTAGACGAGAAAGGTTACACAAGGAATGTTCAAGGCAGGTTTATCCGCAAGGTCGAAGAAAACCGCCTCATCAACATAATAGACCAGAAAGTTGTCAAGCTCTTGAAACAGAACAAAGCAGCATACGTTGATTCCATCTTTGATGCATCCTTCATAAAGGCCTGGAGCACACACAATCCATTGGACAGCCAGACTAGCTACTCAGACAGAAGCCAGAGTCGGACACGCAGGCAGATCCTTCGAACTCGGCTATAAACTTCACTTAGCTATTGATTCTGCAACTATGCTTGCTTTGGCCTGCACTTTCGCTTCTGCCAACCAGAACGAGCAGAAACACTCGCTCAACATTTTGAAGAAAACGAGCTAATTGTAAAGCAGTCTGCAGCTAAGTTGAAAAGTGTAATAACTCACAGCCAGTACAGCACGGCAAACTTAGAGACGCAGTCAAACAAGCGGTGATTCCGTATCGGGCGAACCAGAAACGCGACGTTAAGGGTTTGCTTAGGGTAGACAAGAAGTTTAGAACTTATGAACCAGACGATCAGAAAGAGGAGTATCATAAAAGACCACACATCGAGGCAGTTTACAGCTTCCTAAAGACACAGCACAGTCTAATGTCAACAAGGTTAGGTGCTTGGGCAATGTAGCTTCATACGCGCTCTTCAGCATTCTATGCTTGGTTCTGAATCGAGAAGCAGCCAAAAACATAGGAAGAGATAACAAGGCAATCTCACCAACCTACTTCAACACGTAATATCGGGGCAAAGCAGCGCGACAAAACTATTCTTATGTTATTTCATAAACTCTTTATACTACTAGTAATTCTAATTTTGGTGAGCGGTTAGCCATGAGACGATCTAAGCTAGAAACGTACCTTGACCTTATCCAAGTTCTGGCTCAACGCGGTCCGCTTAAGCTCACCCATATTATGCATATTGCTAACGTGAACTGTAGCGTGTTAAAAGAATACCTTGAATCCTTGGTTAAACAGGGGCTGGTTGAAGAGAAGATCGTTAGAAGAGAAAGAATAGTCTATGCAATCACGCAACGCGGCTTGATAGTACTAAAGCAGCTCAGAGAACTCAAGGAAGCGCTTCCCATTTTAGAGGAAAAAGAAAACGCGCAATCCACGCGCTCTTCTTTCTTAAAAACATGAATTTAAAATTCATAAATATTATAAGTAATCTCAATACATATTTCCCATACACAAGTTTCTAAACAACCAACCTGGAGGTGGGAACGAGAAATGAGCAAAGTTGATCTGGAAAAACCAAACAACGTGCAAAGAAGAACTTGTTCAATTGGCCATTCCGATACCACACTAACAAACTCGCATTGGCCTTTGATTTATTCTCATCCGGAGGATTTAACAAATGAGCGCCTGATGGAAATCAAAAAGGCCGCGGTTTTAGAGAGACTTGAACGTGCTAATGAAAAGCTGAAGGATGCTCACAAAGAGATTAATGAGGCTGTTTTGGCGGCACTTGAAATGAAGGAAGCTGGCGACGATATCGCGGATCAGATGTTAGTCGCGATGGAGGCGCAAGATGATATCAGAAATGCCGAGATTACTATGGGTCAAACTCAAACAAAGATGATGTATGAAAGGTTACGTAAGAAATTTTTGACCGCGCCTCAAGATGTTGCTATTGTGGAGGATGTGCCTTTTGAAGAGAGACGTGGAGAAGCGGATAAACCCCTATACCTTACGAGATATGAATAATCGGGGTAACGCGTGCAGGTCCAGGCGAAACACCTCAATTTGCACTTCAGATGGTTGGCATTTGTTTTCTTCGCGGTTTTTTCCTCTTTTCTTTTAGGGAGCACCTGTTGCCGAGTGGACTGAAGCTTGACAGAAGATGAGTTGAATGTCTGAAAATAGTGAAATGCCCTTTAGTGTGGTCAGTGCGCTCAACTGAGAAGTTGCTCAAAATATTGCAAGAGCAGATAAAGCGTTTTGGACATGCAAGCCAAAGTCACAGCGACACAAAAATAAACAACGAAATACGAAAAATTCTTAGTAGAAACCGCATAACCGTTTCTCTGCAGTATGCGCCCATAAATCACTTGTCCACAAAGAGTTATCCGAAAATGCTCAAGAGCAGTTTGTTAAGAAAATAGCTTATAACTTTACTAATGGTCACAACGATGCGATCTCTCAATCAAGTCTTTCTTCACAATCAAACTTGCAGTTTACCGCTAAAATACCAAAAGGCACAACTCAAGTAATAGCCACACTTACGTGGCAAGGACCCGCAAGCATAAACGCCACAGTAACCTCTCCAGCCCGGATCTTACAGAAGATGTGTACCTGTGTACCAAAAATCCTTTGCACTCGCCGGGATTACAGTCGTTTTCCCGTTGGGCCACGGTATAGAAGCCCGGAAAGGTTAATTGGATGAGCGGTTCGAGGGGAACTTGGCTGTTGTTTTGCGCTTTTAGCTTTGATTCTTGTGGGGTTGCGCTCAAAGAGTCTTGGATCTAAGCTAAAGTTGTTTTTGGTATATTATACTAACGCAAATTTATATAATACGTTTACTATACTAAACGTTATGCCGACATTAGAAGACTTCCGATACGCAGTTGAACTGTGGAAAAACCTCAAAATACCACCGACCGTAAGAAGAGACATAGACATAGACCTAAACACAGACAAAATCGTCACCATTGCTGGTGTAAGACGCTCAGGAAAAACTAGCTTGATGTTCCAATGCATAGAACAACTGTTGAGCAGCGGCATAAAAAAAAGTAACATAATCTATGTAAACTTTGAGAACGAACGGCTCATAGCCACAAAAGCCACAGATTTAGATAACCTCCTCATAGCGCACAACATGGCATTCACTCCAGAGGAAGGCCTTGTCTACCTTTTTTTGGATGAGATTCAAAACGTAGAAAACTGGGACAAATGGATAAGGAAAATCTATGACATGCACAAATACCGAATCGTCATCACAGGTTCATCTTCTGAATTGCTCAGCATTGAAATATCAACTGCGCTTGCAGGCAGAAACCTCTCGTATACAGTTTACCCCTTCTCGTTTCGCGAATTTGCAAGAGCAAAGGGGATGACTGAAGAAAAAGAAAGCTTGAAGTATACAACAAAGAAAGCTCTTGTGCTTAAAGCACTTGACGAATTTCTTGAGTACGGATCATTTCCAGAAGTATCATTGACAAATGATGCCAACAGAAAAATGGAACTGTTATCTTCGTACTTTGACGCCATATTTTTCAGGGACATAGTCAAACGATACAAACTCAGGGAAACTGGCGACTTGGGTGTTTTCCTCAAGATATTGGCAAGCAACTACGCTGCTTATTTTAGTTCCACGAAAACTTACAATTATTTTTGCAGTGTCGGCTTAAAAGTGAGCCGAAAAACCATTCTTAACTTTCTAGAGCATGCGAAATCTGTTTTTTTTGCGGCAACTCTTGAACAGTATCATAAAAGCCCAAAAAAACGTTTCGCTAGGCAACAAAAAACCTACGTGATAGACCTGGGGCTTTCAAAGCTTTTCGGCGAGATAGATAAGGGAAGAGCTCTTGAAAACGCCGTGTTTATTGAGTTATTGAGGCGAAGAAAAGTTGCGGAGGCAATCTACTATGTGAAACTAAAATCAGGCAAAGAAGTGGATTTCATGTTCAACGAAAGAAATCCAATGTTACTGCAAGTTTCATATGAGGTCTCTTCGCCTGAGACCCGCAAACGCGAGGTTTCCGCTCTTTTGGAAGCTGCTAAAGCAATGAAGCAAAATGATTGCACGATAATAACCTACAACTATGAAAATGAAGAGACTGTTGATGACATACGAATAAGATTTGTTCCTTTCTGGACTTGGGCATTATGACCTCAGGTTTTCCTATAGTTAACATTTTTTTCTCGTAAAGCTTAGGAACTCCAAAAGATTAAGAAACAAACATCCAGTGAGTTTTTTCTTTTAATGTTTTGACTCTTACTTAGAAAATCAAGTAGGTTCGAATTCATAGTTGATAAATTAGTGTGTATTTAGACGGGGTTGCAAAGATTTTTGTGTCGGGGTTTTTTCTTGGCTTTGGGCCGGTTGCGCGTCGTTTTTCACGGTGTTGACGTTGATGGTGTTGTTGTGGGGTTACCTGTTTTTCTGCTTTGAGGGTTGTTTTGTAGGTGTTGATTGTTGCAACTGTTGCTGAGAAGGAGTTGCTGCAACAACAACAACTTCTCTGGCTCCTGAGGGCTCAGATTAAACACCGTAATTTGGGTTTAGTTTTGATAGATAACAACAGTCAAAATGCTAACTCTGTTTCATCATCATCAGCAACTTCTATATTTCCGTCATTAATGAGTAAAGATGTAGGCAGTAGTTTCAAGTTAGGCTGTCGAAAAACTCTCTGGGCGTTAGTATTCTAATTTTCTTAAACTTGTCAAGTTCCAGAAGGTGCTTATCTCCCGATACGACGATGTCTGCGTTAGCTGCCAAAGCGCATTCTAATATTTTGTTATCTTCAGCATCTTCATTCACGGCATGTAACTTCAGCTTAGGCTCAACCTTCCGGGAGTTTGCCGCGAGAATTCGTAAGACGTCTTTTTCACGTAGGCCAGTCTTTCTTAGAATTTCTGAGACTTTTGGATATTGCAAAACTTTTGATATTTCAAGCCCGATGTCTTCACTTATGTAAACGGCTAGGTCTTGCTTCACTCTTGAAAACTCGTCTCTGGTCCTCTTTTCGATAAAGATTGAAATCCAAATGTTCGTGTCGAAGACTACTTTGACTTTCTTGCCCACTCAACTGCCTCAGCCACAAGCTTATCAACATCAATACATTCTTCCTTGACTACTTTGTCAATCCTCTCACCTAAATCGTCAAGGGATAGCGCCTTAGCTTTTCTAAGCAGTATGTCTCCGTCACGAGTAAGCACTAAAAGTTTCTCGCCGCCCTTAACTCCCAACTTCTTGCGAATCTCTCTGGGAATCACGATTTGGCCCTTAGATGAAACCTTGATAACGTCTTCAATTTGCTCTGTCATAATTTACCATAAGTTCATACAAGTAAATAAGTTTTTACATCCACAGATTTCTTGCCTGCACGTAACAGAACTGAAATTAGTAAAGGAAGAAAATCCCCTGATCAAATGGAAAGACCTGGCAGGAATGCGTGATAAGCTGGCGCATGAATATTTTGGTGTAGATATTGAAATTTTGTGGAGAACCTCAACGAACCGTTTACCTGCGTTAAAACCACTTATAGAAGAACTAATACGGGAAAGCGAAAAATCAAAATAACAAACTGACGTATGGTGAACCAGTTATCGACGCTAAAAGCACGACCGCGGCACTATGCGGTTTTGAAAACATATCTTATACTCCGACACTTTCAGGAGAGTACTACATTGTTGTGAAACTTGCCAGAGAAGATTCAGGCGCTGGACAATTCACTTTAACGAGCACGCCTAAATCAACCGTGCATCTTCTCCTGACAGTTAACCCAAACCAATCCCAGTACGGTAGAGCGGAACCCTTGACATTGACTGTAGATGTGTTTAATCAGTTGAATCCAACCTTGAACTCTACCCTATCTCTGACTATTACGGGACCAAATGGATACTCTTATTTTGATTTTCAAACGGTAAACGTGACCGCAGATACCGTTGGCGAATACAGTTTCAACTGGAATATTCCAAACGTTGCGGGAACCTACGCTGTGGAGGGTGGTTTAGTTCCTCCGCAACTAACAGCGTATGATCAAGTGTTGATAGGAGTAACATAAGGAGCATTTGAGCACTATTGAAAGATTTCATTTTTCTGTTTTTTAGAATTCAACGTAATCTTGCAAAAAGTAAAGTTACCACAAAATTTTTAAAACATAAACGCGGATTTGTACAAATTCCTAAAAAATATGTTTTTGGGGAGGGAAGGCGTGCATAAAAAAATAGTATCGGGATTTTTGCTAGCTATCATGCTATTAAACTTGGTGGCGATCATATCTGCAGACCAAATGAAGGAATCGCAGACACAAAATACGCAAAACTCTTTAAAATGCTCTAATGCCTCAAGTCAAATTACAAATTATGAATTATCTGCATCAAACAAAATCGAGAACACTTCAACCCCTCAATTAAATGAGAAAACCATTTTAGCGCCTTCAGAAGGCGACCTTCAACAGAAAAATCAAGAGCTCAATTCAACAAACTTAGCTGACAGCATAACTCGGAGTTATGATCAAGGATATCTGTCTCAACAGATTTTGCCCGATCTATCATCAACCGTGAATAATGAAACAACAGACAACTACCAAATGCCTTCAAATTCCACACAACCCCAAACGATTGATGACTCACAGAATAACCTTCTTTCTTACCCAGAATCCGAGAACAACACATCTATTCCCAGTTCCCAAGAGATTCCATCTGGAACTCAGATAGATCCGCTCGCCACTGGCAGCTTGGGAGTCTACGTGAAAAATCAAGGGACAGGTGGCGCTTACGTTCAAGGAGTACATGTCGTTTTATATGACTCAGGATATCACCCATTAAACAACAACCAAACTACAAATTCAGCCGGATATGCCTACTGGGCAAGCTTGACAACTGGAACCTACAATATTGAAGCTTACTATAAATCTCCAGTTGGATTGGGCTACGAAGAATTCTGGGGAGGGGACACAGTAACGGTTCCTGGAACATATACGCTAACCAGACATACACAATACATAACTGGAATCACAGTTAACGGTCAAGCGCCGGGATCCGACATAGAAGTTAATCCTGGAGATAATGTTCAATTTGTGATCACTGTCCAGAATGACGAAAACACGGCTAAAAGCACCAAAGTCACCTTAATAATGGACCACAGCAAAACCGCCCCGTGGGACTCCTCACAGGACTCAACAGTTGTCAGCATTCCATCCCACGGTTCCAACAACTTCGTAATTAATTTCAATGCAAATGATTATGGTTCATACTGGGCATATTTGTCGGTGAATGCATTATACAGCCAATACTTCTATACTGACCAGTACAACTGGTTTGTCGGTTGCTTCGTCAAACCCCCCGATCTTGCTTGGAACAATATTTGGACAAGCCCAAGCGCCCCAGTGGCTGGACAACTTACCTCAGTTTATTGCCAACTTACGAATCAAGGGGCAGGAAGCACTCCAGTTTCGTTTACAAACTATTTCTATATTGACGGCAACTACAATTCGTATGGAACAAATAACGGCTTAGCCGCAGGAAGCACCTACAACTGGGTCATTAACAATTACTTCAGTCCAGGATACCACACAATAACTGCCTCAGCAGATTATTATGGCAACGTTCCAGAATCAAACAAAGGAAACAACCTGTATACAACTTCACCGATTTGGTTCAAAAGTCCTGATTTAACAGTTTCCAACATAAGGTGGCAAGACTCATACGGAAATCTTAATGGAGCAATAACTTCAGGACAGCCGATTACTATCTATTTTACAATAAAAAATAGTGGAGATGCAGACGCAATTGGACAATTCTCCACCTACGTTACTACCAGTGAAGCCAATAACCTACTTACGGTGACACAAAATGGTTTAGCAGCGGGAAATTCAATCGAATACAGTTTTTCAAATGTGATTTTCTCCAATGTTGGAACAGGTACCATAACAGCAACTGTTGACTATCAAAAAAATATTGCCGAAGCAAATACATTAACGGGGAGTGGAACTGGAACAGGTGAAACTAACAACGTCCTTACTGCAAACATAAACGTTCAGCAAGCAGCTTGGACCTTCATAACCTACTTTAGCTGTGGAAGTGTTATAACAGGATCAGATTTAAGTTCAGCCATAAACTCGAATGTAAACCACATAAAAAATGTTGGCTCTTCTCCTCAATTAAGCTTAGTCACGCTGGCTGACAAAAGTGGGAACGGGGACACATTCGCATGTTTTTATAACTCAACCAATACGGTCAATATTCCTTTAAACCAAATAAGTGGATCTTGGCAAAACGAACTCGACATGGGAGTAAGACAAACCCTCGAGACCTTTGTAGAATATACAATGAATAGATTCAAAGCCGATCACTATGCTCTTATTCTTTATGATCATGGAGGAGACCTGCAAGGTGCAGTACGAGATGAAGGGTACCCTACATATCCCGATATACTTAGCGTTCCAGATATGGCCACAGCACTACAAGACATCTCGACTAACACAAAAGTAACTAAGATTGATGTCTTTGGTCTCGACGCATGCCTAATGGCAACTACAGAGGTGGCATATCAAATAAGAAATCATACGTCAATCTTTGTAGCTTCAGAAAAAGACAGCTACTCCAATGGAAGAGATGGAAGCTGGAACTATGGAACGTTCCTATCATTACTCAAGAATAATCCTTCAACTACTGCATCCGCTTTAGCGACGTCAATAATCAGTTCTACTTTGACTTTATATCAACAGAGAACTACTGATTCCTTCACCTTATCAGCAATCGATCTCACAAAAATGGATAATCTTGCAATCAGCATTAAGAATCTTGCCGATATACTCGATCAAAACTGGCGAACCGACAGGCCCCTGATTCTTAATGCGAGGTCTGAAACTGAGCAATACGATGACCCTTGGATGGTCGATTTATACCATTTTACTGAACGCATCTATTCCGACATCCCAGATTCTTCCATAAGACAAGCATGCAGTAACGTGCAGGTTGCTTTAACTAACGCGGTTATTTATGAGCAACATTATACTGGAACCACAGATCCTATACCAGCAAATCACGCTCATGGATTAACAATATGGTTCCCTAATACACCCGCCGACTACAACAATTACATAAACTACTATTATGGACTCGATTTCGTTCATGAAGATTGGGCAGATCCTACTAATGGCATTCCCGCGAGTTTCATCAATAAATGCATTTTCAATTCATCTTCGGCACCTTTAGTTGATATTATGCGTCCAGGATCTTCTCAGGCATGGAGTGGAACGCAAACAATTAGTTGGGCTGGATTTTCACAGGATTATGCTTCGGTGAGTTACAACGTTTATATTTCAACAAATGGGGGATCAACTTGGAACTTCCTTACCAACTCTGTCTATGAAGAGAGCCCTTCTTTCGCGACTCATACAATTAACCTTGATACAACTCAGTTTGGAGATAGCACAAATTGCATAGTAAAAATAAGTTACAATGACGGTATTTATTCTGGAACAGTTTTATCCGGAACATTCTCTATTGATAACACACCGCCCTCCTGCTCGATTGTCCATTTCGCAGGGAACCCCCGTTTCACAATTGTTGCGATAGATGCGACCTCAGGAGTCAGTTCAAGCTACTACAAAATAGATGGCGGGGCATATCAACAATATTCAAGTGCTGTAACGATACCTGCTGGAACAACTCATACGATCACAGCATACAGCACAGATAATACTAACAACAATAGTCCTGAAACTTCTCTCACCATATACAGTTTAACAATGTCTACAAACTACGGAACTATCGATCCGCCAAGTGGGTGGTATGACCAAGGTTATTCTGTTACAATCACTGCAACTCCGCCTCAAAATGACCCTGGAAACAATTACATTTGGCAAGGCTGGACTGGATCAGGAACTGGCAGTTACATAGGGTCAAGCAACCCCGTTCAAATAACCGTGAACAGTCCGATAACCCAAACTGCAACATGGGGAATTGTTCAGGTAACCTTTGATTTTGGTGTAGGCTCCTCTGTACCTTCACAGACAGTTACCGCCGGAGGCTCAACGACTTATCCAGTAACGGTGACATTGCTAAGTGGGTCAACCCAGAGTGTTTCTTTAAGCTGCTCGCCTTCGATAACCAGCGTCAGTTACACTTTTGCCCCAGTGTCAAATAATCCAACTTTTACTTCAACTCTCACTGTACAGACTGGTGCAGATACTCCAGCTGGAACATATACTTTGACTATCACTGGAACTGGCGGAGCTCTAGTTCACACCACAACGGTGCAGCTTATAATTCAACCAATAAGCCCTCCCACAACAACAATAACTTTCGCTACAGGTGGCTTGAGCAGTGACACAGGTTCAGCTATCATCTTGATTATTGGCTCCACTTCATACACTTATGCACAACTTCCGGTTTCTTTTGTCTGGGACGTTGGTTCACAACATGCCGTTACAGCTTCAAGCGTTTTGAGTGCGGGAACTGGGAAAGAATACCAATTTTTAAGTTGGACTAACGGCAACGGATTGTCAGGTTCAAGCGGCACATTCACTGTACCATCTTCGCCAACAACGGTAACTGCCAATTGGCAAGCTTTTTACATTTTGACGACGAACAAGGTTGGAAGTGGCATCCTTTCTAGGAATCCTGATCAAACCTGGTATGCTTTTGGCACTGTAGTCACTCTAACAGCTAATCCAATTAGTGGGTGGAGTTTCACAAGTTGGAGCGGAGATCTATCGGGCTCCACTAGCCCAACTCAAATTACGATGGACGGCCCTAAAACTGTAACAGCAACCTTCACTGAAGTATGGTTTTCTCTAATCACTAATGTTGTTGGTAGTGGCTCTGTTTCCAGAAGCCCTAACCAGCCAATATTTCCTCCAGGCACAGTAGTTACACTGACTGCCAACCCTGCTAGTGGTTGGGTGTTTTCTGGTTGGAGTGGCGATCTAACTGGAACTGCTAACCCAGCGCAAATCACAACGGGGAACGCGCCAAAAACAGTAACGGCTACATTTACACAGATCCCAGGCTCCATTGTTCCTGTTGTTCCAACGGATGGAATGATAATAACTCAAAACACGGTTTTTGTTCCTGGAATATACAATCTGCCCAATGGAATAACGATTAGTGCAAGCAACATTGTGCTTGATGGCAACGGAGCAACCTTAGTCGGCGTGGGAACACAATATGTTACTGGAATAAAGGATAGTGGAACAGTCAGCGGCATTACTGTTAAGAACTGTAATGTAGAATATTATTGGGATGGCATGATTATTTATGCTCCATATAGCCAAATCTTGAATAATGTCGTCACCTACTGCGGTCACGTTTGCATAGGAGCTTATACTTCTAATTTAAAAATATCGAATAACATCGTTGCAGGCTACAATGTTTCACCGATGCATGCCCAGCAACGCGGCATCGACCTCGATGGCAACAATTGTGTTATTTCAAACAACACAGCTACAAATTGTTTATACAAAGGATTCTTTATTTTTAATTCACAGAATTTTGTTGTCACCAATAATACATCGACAAATCATGGTAGCTATGGATATGAATTCGGCACTGCGTCATACGGCTCTTTCACCAACAACATAGGTTCGTTTAACGGCAAAGATGGCGTCTATGCATCAGGAGGGGGCGTTAACAATATTATTTTTTCTAACAATACATTATCAAATAATGGGCGAGCAGGCATTATTTTAGACAGCGGACCCACAGACAACATGATCTCAAAAAACGTGTTTAACAGCAATGCATATGGTGTGTTTTTCCAGTCTGCAGCTACGACTGCCAACACTGCAATGCAAAATGAGATCTCAAACAATTTAGTTACAGGGCTTATTTCGACTGGTTCAGGCAATCTCATATACCATAATAACTTTAGAAATAATCCGACCCAGGCATCACAACAGTCAGGAGTCGACAATTGGTATAGTTCAAGTTTACTCGAAGGAAACTACTGGAGCGACTATACAGGAACAGATAATAACAATGATGGAAAAGGCGAAACTCCCTACGCTGTCGGCTCAAATGTCTTTGACAATTATCCCTTAATGAGCCCTTGTATCACAAATGAGGTTTATTCAATTTATCTTTTGTTGAGCACTGACCCTATTTCAACTTACCCGAGAGGACAACAGGTAACCTTCATTGTTACGGTGCTGAACCAGCAAAACCCAAAATTAGAAACGACGTTAACCTTGACCATTACAGGTCCTGGAGGCTATAGTTTCTATGATTTCCAACCAATAAATGTTTCAACCAACTCGGCGGGTGAGTACAGTTTCAGCTGGATTGTACCTAACGTCAAAGGAACATACATAGTTGAGACAAGTTTGGCTCCCGCACAATTAACGGCGTATGACGCAAAATGGCTAGAAGTAGGAGAATCCGCCAGTGAATCTGCTGTTTCGAAAACGCCCAGGTTTAGCTTTTCAAGTAACATGTTAAATGAGGCATTTGCCCTGCTTATACTGGTTTGGAGCCAAGGCATAAGCGGCATCAGCGTCATCGCATTGCTCAACTACAGAAGTAAGAAAATAGGCTTAGTATCTTGTGCGCTAAGAAAGCCGTGGCGCCTGCAAAGTCAATTTCAAAGTACATTTCAAAGTCATAGGTGAATTATATGAACCACAAAACAATGAAAACAACAAAAAACTCGTTCCTAAATCGCCCTACCTTTATATGGAAAAATTCTTATTCCCGATTCGGAATAACGGCTTATAAGAACCTGGGGAGAAGAATAGCTACAGAGGGGAAACTATGAGAACATTCTTTTGGACCAAAAAAAGATCAACACTAACCATCATCCTAATAACAATTCTAACCACAAGCGCCGCATTCGGGCTCTTACAAATGAACAAAGGAGCACAAGCCGCAATATTGAGTCCTAATCCTCCTTCAGGATGTGTTGGATTGTGGAATTTCAATGAGGGAACTGGAACAGTAACTGCCGATAGCAGCGGAAATGGAAATACTGGAACAATTAGCGGCGCTACATGGGTGGCAGGAAAATATGGCCAAGCCCTCAACTTCAACGGCGTAAACAATTATGTTGATGTAGGAACTGGCGCGAGTTTATACCCATCATCTGCAATATCAGTTCTTGCATGGATTAATATTCACGATATTAATCCTTCAGACTATCCAAGAATTGTCTCTTGTCTCAAGAATGACGGTACATGGAAAGGCTATGAAATATTTCAAAATATACATTCCAATTCGATTAACATTCAAATTAATGTTGGTGGAACTTTCTACAGCTTTTACATTGGAGCGGTAACCCAAGACCAGTGGGCGAACGTTGGGTTCACTTTTGATGGAACAAGCATTACCACGTATTTCAACGGTGTTGCTAGCAGTCCTCACAGTATTTCAGGTACGATTGTATACACAGCTACAGCTCAAAGTTTGAGAATAGGACAGAACCCGAATATTGGAATTGCACCAAACGGAATAATTGACGAAGTAAGCGTTTACAACCGCGCCCTTTCAACAACAGAGATACAAAACAACCTCCAAAATAATCCTGGATTTACCTCACAGCTTACTGCTAAAATACCAAAAGGAACAACTCAAGTAATAACTACATTAACATACCAAGGTTCAGGAAGCATAAATGCTACAATAACATCTCCATCCCAGACCTACACAGAAGATGCAATACCAGTATACCAAAAAACAAGTTACTCTACAACAGGCAGTCAAACGGATATGTTGAACATAAAACGCCTTTCCATCTCAGTAGCAGCATTGCCAGTTGATCAAACCTGGACTATCGCTTTAACGTTTGACAGTATTACTGCATATCAAATTTCTGTGGAAGTTCAAAAATAAGTTGCTACTGCACCATCCTTGTTCCTATTGAATTTTCTTCTAGTCAACGACTTATTTTGTTAAGAAAAAAATGAAATAAAATTGATATTTCTTGACTGGAAGAAATAACCTTTTCTTTTCCAAAAGTTACTTGCGAGCATACAAAAGCGAAAACTCAGATCTTGAACGTGATAATGACGTAGAAGATCTCAAGGCGCCAATCCCATAGTCTACATATGTTTTAATATCTGCCATATGAAATCGGATATTCTCTGTGATATAGTCCGGAGTTTTACTTTTTAGATTTTTTAAATGGTTAATCAAAATCTTTTGAGGGGTAACATTTTCAACTCTAAAAGAAAGGTTCTGAAGGACTTTAGTTATCTTAAGCTCCAATTCAGCACTGTGGGTTTCAATAATTAATTCACGAACATCTGAGAGAAAATGCTGATCACTTAAAGCAGCCACTTCGCTTCCCTCTATATCCATTTTCACAACATCAAACTTTTGTATTCCTAAGTCAGCCATTAAACGGTCAATAGTTCTCACATTAACCTCCCTGCCAACGGAGGTTACCAACTTAGCAGAATCGTTGTATCCAGCCAAATACGCTTTACCATTTTTATTACTTAAGCAGGCTTTAATTGTAGAAACATTTGTTGTACGATTCAAGCCCAGGTTTAATTGCAATTGCGAATAGTTGCTTTGATCAGGTTCAACACTATATACGTGTCTCGCAAGTCTTGATGCAATTAAGGAAAAAGTACCAATGTTAGCACCGGCATCAAGCACTAAATCTTTCTCTCTAAGTTCTAACATGCCATAAATATTTCTGAACATTACACCAAAAACAGTGTTAACGTCAATCATGTTCCTTACTGCAACATGTAAATTTCCACATCTAACAATATTTGGAAACTTGGTCTCGATCATCATATTCATTTCTCCTAATAGTTTTGAAGTTAACGCTGATCTACGAAAAATGAGGAATTTCCGTTACTGAAAACTAAATCATTTTCGAGCAATGTTTTTGTCAAGTTATACTGAATTTTACTTTCAAAGTCTTGACCAAAGAATTGATAATATGGAATCAAAATTCGGTCATTCAAAATAAACAAGGAATTTCCGGAGTGAAAATTATTGATGAGATTTGCCATATTTTCTTGAGCAATCGCTTGAGTGGGCTGATTAGTCATTCCAGGAGGATTTTGATACTGAATATTAGGGAGATCAATCACCCACATAGTTGTCCCATCACTAATAATTGCGGAGTGCGTTGGTACATATGATCTAAGAAAGACGCCTTCTGAAATGTCAGAAGGATAAACAGCAATATTACCTAGCCCTATATTTATTGCAGCAAAACTTGGATATGATAGTATTATAAACATTATCATGATCGGTATCAGCAGTTTTTTACGATGAAAAAGAGTTATGATTGCCGGAACTGTAAAGAAAGCTGCGTACAAAAAGAATATTATGTAATATGAAGATTCTGAAATCACTGTCATAATAATAGCAAGGGTCGCGAGTCCTAGTAATCCAATAAATGCAAATCGACGTTGCAAATGCCAAGTTCTAACTTTGAATGTTCCTGTGATGCAAATAGCTCCAAATATAAATATGAAAAATGTCCAAAAGAGCCTCACATCGTTAATCCACCAGGGCACAAGGTTAAAGTTAGCATTCGCAACAGAAGAAACATAAGCAAAAATTCCGCCGTTTCCCAAATCGCTAAGTAAAGTTTTACCAGACAAAACAAACTGTTGCAAGACTCCGCCGGGGTCATACCAAATTTGGTACATGATAAAAATTCCTAGAAAGGGAAGAATGTGCAATGTTTTCCGGGGCAACCCTAATTTTTTCCCAAGAAGGAAATAGACAATGAGAATAGAAAGTGCTGCAAGTGAAGACACAAAGTGTGTTAATACTAGACCTGAGAAAACGATGGATAATAAAACAAAATTGACCAGGTCGCCTTTCTTTATGTATCGCGACATGAGAAGGATGAAGAGACTAAATAAAACGATACCGAAAGTATTAGGAAAGAACAACCTTAGAGACTCCTCCCAAAAGTTTCCTTCGAAAAAAATGATTACGCATATTAATGCTAAACTTGATGTGGTTTTACTAAACCACTTTCTAAAAAACAAATAACAACAAGATATCAATACAAACAAAAAAACCAGATGCAAAAGTATGCTGGCAGTTTGTAAATCTATACCAGTTGACTGTTGCAAGAAAGATGCCACTAAAGATAATCCAGGGAAATTAAAATAACTGAGCGCAGAGTTTGCTAAGTTAATTCTTCCTTCTTGTTGTAGGTAGTTGATTAGCATAAAATGCTGATAGTTGTGATCATACCCCAAACCAACTCCCGATATAATGGTTCCATATCCTGCAAAGACAAATGCCGAGAATAGGATTACCGGTACAACTAATCTGCTTATCTTGGCCCAACGGTATTGTGCGATAACGAGAAAGGTCATCCAAACATAGAAGAGGACAACAAAAAGTAAAGGAATGTTGTTGCTAACTAGGTTAAAAGAATCAATGCTCTCGAATGCCAATGACATTTTTGTCGGATAAAATAAAATGAGGAGAGTTAGACCTGTCAAAATAGCACATAAAGTAAAGATAAAAATATTCTTATTGATTATCAATAGCGGGAAAGCGAACCTTAGATACGTATACATTCAAGGCAAAGTAGTTCATTTTAAATAAAATCCTAAACAAGACTCCTGAGTTTTAGTAATCTTTTCTTTTATTGATAGAGTCCTTTTAAAATTTGTAAGTAATTTTGATGACAAAACAGCCCTAAAAGTATCTCCAATTATGATTCTGAAATTAGTCAAAAATTGCAATAATTGGTTTTTTTGCATTTAGGATTAACACTGACCTGCAAGAGTTTTGTTTTCGCTTATTACGTTTTGGTAAATTGAAACTAATTCTTGTGCGTAACTTTTTAAAGAATACAACCTTTCAGCGAGAGCCCTTGCACTACAACTCATTTCTTCACGTTTCTTCTTATCAAGTATCAAATCAATAACAGCTTTTGATATACTGTCAATCGAATGCGGATCTACAAATACAGCTAATTCGTTAGAAAGATATTGGCGATAATAAGGTTTGTCTGAAACAATCAGAGGCAAGCCTGAAGACATGGCTTCTAAGCAAGCCAAAGGTAATCCAGCTTCATTTAAGGATAAGATAACAAACATATCTGCTTCGCGATAAATATCAATTAGATTTTGAAGCGGCACTGTCCCTAAAACTCGGACTACTGAGTCAAGTTTGTTCCTTCTTATTTCCGTCATAATCTGATTATAATAAGAATAATCACCGATAGGTCCGACAAACAAGAACTTAATATTTCGGACATTTCTCAAAATCATAGGTATTGCTTTAACTAGCGCTAACTGGTTCTTGTGTGGAGATATTCTTGCAACAAAAACAATTGTATGATCGCGTTTAGAGTCGTATTTTGCATCATTTTGTTTTGAAAAAAGTTCAGTATCTACTGGGTTGGGCAAAACCCCTATATGCGATTTTCTAACATCTAGATATCGCACATAATTCATAGCTAAATCGTCAGAAGGGACTAAGACTTTAGACGCTAATCTAATGCATCGTTTTTCTAATGAAAAGAGCAAATCGAATTTAAAAGATGTACAATTTTTTTCGTTACTCCAAACAGGATTGAACGTAGTGAAAACAACAGGAATTTTGTGTGATTTGGCCAGGGATATTGTGGACAAACCCGCAAATTGACCAAAACAATGGACTAAATCTATTTTCCCAGTTAAAATAAGCTCCTTTAAACTCTGGCGGGCCTTAAATGAAAAATACAACCTATTTAGAAATGCGTATGGACTTCGAAATGAGGTGAACGAGGGATTTTCTAGTCCTTCTTTGAAGGGCATTTGAACATTGAGACCTTTGATTGGATAATTAATTTCAGAAAGTGCGTTAGTTGTTATAATAGAAAATTCATCAACAGAATTACTAAGAGATTGCCATAATCTGGGAGTACACAAAAAATGATGCTTATACATTTCTGACATTATTGGGATAATCCAACAAATTCGCATGGTTAAAACTCATCCAGCCACTATTTTCGGACTGCTCTGACCATTAAAGTTCTGGAAGTACGAATGTTCTTTCTTAATATGCACATTTTTTTGTAGACACCAAAATTCAGCCATAGTTTTTCAATTAAAAACCAAGGGAGAGGCAAGAAAAACCACACAATTGAAACCTGTCCTTGAATCGCTTCTATTTTGAAATAGTTTGAAAAAAGCATTTCAAGTTCTTCAACACTTATCTCCTTCTCATGATAAGGATTTTTCCTGTAAAAGGGAACACATTTCCCGTTAGGTGTTGAAAGAAAAAGTTGCCCTTTGGGCTTAAGTGCTTCCCACAATTTTTTTACGAGAACTTGCTGTTCCATAGCGGTGAAATGCTCCAATGATTCAAATAAAACAATAATATCGAATTTTCTGCCTCCGCCTAAAAAATTGATTGCATCATCTGCAACAAAGAAAAGGTTGGAAATCTGGCTAAATCTTGTTGAAGCTTTCTTGATTGCGCTCTTGTTAACATCTAAACCCATGACCATTTTAGCTGTTTTGCTGAAGAGAAAAGAGTTGTATCCGTATCCGCAGCCTAGTTCTAATACATCTTTTCCTTTGATAAACGGAAGAAACATGGCAGCCCTCATTTCATATATTCCTTCTCTTGCTTGAGGATGAAGGTCTAATGGGTCGCCACTTTCTTTATGAATTATCTTTGAAATCGTTATGCTACCTGCCCCAAATAAATATTACAAACTTGTCGAGTAAATAGCTGATCGTATTTAATCTTATCCAAACATGATATCAAATTAATCAAAAGAATAGCCAAAGTTTTGCCTACAACTAATTGCAATTACTATTTATTGTAAAAAACGGAAAAATACATCTTTTGACCCTGACCTTATTTGCACAAAAGTCTTCATTCAATAAAGTCACCTAATAATTTCAATAAAAATATCTCAAGTAGACCTTATTTACTTAGTTAAACAGTAGCCTAAACCGACGAAAAGCATTAAAACAAAAACTACTAAAGCCTTGTGAAAAGTCATTCTTGGTTTCTCAAAAAAATCAACCAACATACTCGGAAAGAGCCGCCCAAAAATCCGTCCCAACAGACTGCGCTCCATAGTTAAAACGTCGCCTTTTTGAGATTCACTGTAGAGACCTTTAATCATTCGCCTTTGATAACCTACACTAAAAGCTCTTTGCATAACAAATTTCAACGTTAATTTGCTCGCGCTGATCTTATGATTCACCCTCGCTGAAGGATTGAAAACAATTCGTTTCCCGGTCCTACTTCTTACCCTAAAAGAAAAATCAACATCCTCCGAAGGCTGATCCCTCCAATGTGATCTGTCCACATTATGAAGACCAAAACTACTCCGAAATCCATTAACCGCTAGAAAAGCCTCTCGCCTGAAAGACATATTCATCCCCCAACCATTCCTTACATCAACTAAATCTTTTGCATTATACCAAGTCGTACCACCAATTAACCAATGAAATTCTTCAGGAAACCATTCCAAAGATCCGCCCTTCCACAAAGGAAACGCAGGACCTGTAACACCAATGATAGTGTCATCCTCGAAGGTTTTCACTACCGCCTCAGCCCATCCCGGAAAAAGATTGACATCATCATCTACAAAAGCCAAAATATCTCCTCCAGCCTTCTTAGAACCCAAGTTCCGTGCATCCGAGAGCCCTAATTTCGTATCACTGAAAATTAAAATTACCTTCGAATCGAATTCGCCAGTGTTCTCAAAATAAGCTCTCAATTTATCGTATAATTCCTTTGACCCTTCGACCACAAATACTGTCTCAATGTCGGAATAAGTCTGATTCAGAATGCTATCCAATAGCTCGAAAATATCTTTCAATCTCTCAGTAGTGTAAGAAGTAACGATAATTGATAATAGGGTCAAAAAAAATCAATTTTGCGTTTATATAAGAATACTATCTGCGAAAACGCAGGGAAACAATCCAAAGAAGATCTTTAAAGCCTTGTCTAAAATCCTGTGTCTTACTTTTCCCATAGAGCCTATCCGTGTATGAGTGGGGAACCTCCAATACTTTTAAATGCATTTTTCTTATTTTTACGAATAGTTCTTGCTCCATTTCGAACCCATCGCTAGTTAATTTAACTTTTTGGAATACCACCTTTCGAAACGCATAGTAGCCAGAACATATGTCGGTATATCTTGTATGAAATAAAATATTGGAAGTTAACGCCAAAACTCGATTTCCAAACTTACGATTAGACGTCATACAATCAGGGCTTTTTCTTGCAAATCGTGTACCCTTAGCAAAATCGTAACCTTCATGGATAGCTTGAACAAAACCTTCCATTTCACTAGCAGGATATGTTCCATCAGCATCTAGTGTAACAACTATTTCGCTTTTTGAAAGGCTTACGCCATACTTAAGTGCCTTGCCCTTACCTTTTCCCATTTGAATAAATACTTTAATACTTGGACAAAGTTGTTTGGCAACTTCAATCGTGTGATCAGTGGAATGCCCATCTATCAAAATAATTTCGTCAACCCATCTGGGTATTTTTGGCAAAACCTGTACAAGATTTTTTTCCTCGTTCAAACTGCATATTACAACTGCAACGCTTGAAAAAGGTTGTTTCGGAAACATTATAGGGATAACGCTGAAATTATCTTTATCTTATTGGATCCTAGCATCTTGTAACAAATCATATGACCTGCTATTAAGGGCTGATAATAAGTAAGAAACCCAGTCATTACCCAAATCAATTCTTTCAAAGGCTTTAGGATTTTAGGGACCCTCGAAGCCAAACCTTCGTCACCACTTATCTTACGTATTCCAGCTCCTCGAACGCCATAGCCAAAATACTCAAGTTCAACAGGAAGCCATAACCATTTATGTTCCTGATAGGGATTTTTATCATAAACCGATTGCTTATACTCAGCTATAGGTGTTGTCATTACCACTTGCTTACATGCGACTTCCTCTAAATCTATAATTAATTGGTAACCGTCGTTCCTTTCAAGGTGTTCCAAAACTTCCATGCACAATGCTATGTCAAATGATTTTTTCTTAAAAGGAAGAAATCTAACGTCACACAACACATAGTCATCGTGAATTTTATTCTCACGGTCTTTCTTTAAATAAGGAAGAAAAATGTCCACACCGATGCAATAATAACGATGATTTCTGTTTATAAACCGTATCGGGTCACCTTTTCCACAACCTATGTCGAGTATGCTCTCCGCTCTCTTGTCAAGCTTCCTTAAAACTGTGTTCAACGCAGTGAAAGCGATAAGAGGTCTGGCTCGAGTAAGAATAGTTTGCAAATTTATCCGCAGGTGTTGTTGAAAAAAGACGAGTAAGCGGCTTTTCAGATTTCAGGCGATCTTATTTTGCTTTCCTCGAATGTCCACTTTGCAGTTTTAGATATGGCATCAAATGAAGATATTTGAGGCGTCCAACCTAAGGATTTAATTCGATCAATAGATAAATGCACTAACGGATTATCACCTAACCATCCCCTTGACCCCCCAGTGTAATTCTTTTGGACGTCTTTAAGATTCATTTGCGCTATCACAATATCAGCTATTTTATCAACAATAGTGTTCTCCTCAATTGCAAGATTAAACAAATTAACGCGTTCATGATTCTTATGATAACCCGTCATGATTCCAACAACACAATCCTCAACGTATAGGTATTCCTTGCTTTGTTGCCCATCACCTAAAATCTCTAATGCCGCATTATTTTTCATAAGTTTTTGTACGAAATCCCATATGACGCCTCTTCGGCAACGTTCACCGATGATGTTAGAGAATCGGTAAGCCCAGAAGTTAATAGGAGAAAACTGGGTGAAAACCTCAGCGTAAGCTTCACATGCAAGCTTAGACGCACCATAAAGAGATGTTTGAACTGGCATATAATCTTCAGGTGTCGGTCTAACTGTGGCTTCTCCGTAAATGGCCGAAGAAGATGCGAAAACCAAATCATTAACTTTGTTGAGTAACATTGCCTCCAAGATGTTTATTGTACCGATGAGATTATTTTCTAAGTCGGATTTGTGGTCCACTGCGCTTTTTCGAATGTTTGCCTGTGCCGCAAGATGGAATACAACATCATGTCCTTCAAAGATTTTGTTGAGAGCCTCTGAATCTCTGATGTCAGTGTTGTAAACTTTTACTTTGAGGTTGTCTTTATGCTGTTTCAGGTTTTCAAGGGTTCCTTGGGTCATGTTATCTATTACTGTGACGGAGTATCCGTCGTTTATTAGTCGGTCAACTACGTGGCTTCCGATGAAGCCTGCGCCGCCGGTTACTATTGCTTTCATTTTTTTAGGTTACCTCTTTTTTCTCTGGTTTTTTGATTATTTACTGTTACCAAAATATTGGTTGCATTCTTTGTATGCTTCGTGGGTTCCTATATCCCACAAGTAATCTTTTAGTGCGTAGCCGTAGACGGGTTCTTTCTTGTATAGCCACTCAACGAATCGGCCAGGCTGATCGGTCGGCAACCCTTCCGCCAAATATTCTGCCAGCCATTTCTTTACATTTTTGGGAAAAGCGTATACTGCACCGCAAGATAATGTAGTTTTTGGCTCAGCGGGCTTTTCGATGAACGCCGTTATTTTTCCATTTTTGTCTGCCGCGATGATTGCACATCTTTTGGCTTCTTCAATATTTCTAACATTGTAAAGAGCAACAACCGCGGTTTTTTTCTTGTAAAAAGCTTCCATCAGCCCAGAGAGGTCATCGTTGAACATGCCATCGCCAGCTATGACTAAGACATCGTCTTCATCTGCAAAAGCTGTAATGTTTGCCATTGCTTTGATGGCGCCGGGCTTTTTCTCTTCGCTTTCAGAATCGTCGGGCAATAATACGACATTCTTGTAATCTTTGGAAGCTAACCATTCTTTGAATTGTGGTTGAAAACACATATTGGTAGACAACACAATTCTTCGCAAGGGCGGATTCAAAGCTTCTAACTTATCCATTACGTAGTCAAGTATTGGTTTGCCAGCGATGGGCAACAGCGCTTTTGGCGTGTTCAATGTGAGGGGCCAGAGGCGTTTTGCATATCCGCCAGCCAAAACAATCGCATACAACTAAACAATCACTTTTTTGGATGATATTGGGAGTTCCAGTCTCAATTCGAATTCAACGGCTTTTAGAATAGATACGAACAAAATGCGTTAATTCTTGCATTTTTGGGAGAATGTTGAAGCTTCCATGATCGTTAACCCGATTACTTTCCCATGCTCGTCTAAAGATGCCACGATCAGCCCTTTGTCATCAATTGAATCGTTGTCCACTATTTTTGCATGCTTAAATTTCACATACAAAACATCGGCTTCATCATCGTAATCAACAGAAACCATTTTTTGAGGCAGCTTCAGCTTTCTGGCGCAAGATAAAGCATTTTCCACTGTCATGAACGGGTCGATAGCCATCCTCATCTTAATCTGTGCCATTCGCTAAACCTCTTATTAAGTCTCTTATCAGACATTACAAACGCCGTTAATATAAATCCAGTGGACTTATCGACCTCTTTATAATGAACTATAAGATTCGTTGACAAACCATTATCCATAAGTCGATTGAATGCCTTGACTGCAGCAAAATTGGATGGCATTCCTTTGGGAGAAGAATAGACGTTATCAGGATTAGAGATTGTTAGAAGAATTTCGAGTTGAAAATCAATGAGTTCTTTATGGTAGTTTGTTATATGGAGCCACCGTTCCTGAGTTAATCTGACTCTAACGTTGTTTATCGAAAGGACTGAACCAATAGTATTAGGTTCTGATTGCCAATTTATCCCCATTATGCTTTATACATTCTCCTGTTTTTTGGCAGACTTAAGGGCGGTCTTTATTTCCCACGCTTTTGGCGTGTTTTTTGTTAGGGGCCAGAGGCGTTTTGCGTATCCGCCAGCCAAAACAATCGCGTACAAGTTACGTATTCTCTATTTCTGTGGTTGTTTCAAATATTATTTGTAGATCTTGTTCGCAGAAGGTTATCTTGAAATGGGGAAAAACGTCTGTTCGTCCCAGCAACCGAGGAACCTCATTTGAGTCAGCGAAGGCGGCTTTAACATCCAAGATTGTTTCTCCAATTCTCATTCTGATCGTATGCGTATAAGCTGGAATAAGCATTTTTCCAATCCCCATTATCGGATGATATTCACCTTGGTTAAGGCTAAGTCCCAAGAGCTCGGCATCATTCCTTCTGAATAAAGATATGTCTGCGCCGCTATCTATGTAGACTCGGTAGAGTTGCCACTCATTTTTTGAGATGTTAACGTATATGTGAGCTATTGGTCGCTCGATGAAGCCATTCCTTGTAGGCTCAGCTATATATTTGAAAATATACCTTTTCAAAGTATCATTAGATCCGAGTCTTGGATATAGAAGATTTCTATTTCCTCAGTCTTGGCTTCTGGAAACTTTTTTTTCGCTTTTTTTACTGCTTCACTTGATGTTATGCCAGCGGCCACTATCTTATTTTTATATATCGCGACATCTTTGCCTCGATATTTCTTATATTCTTCCGCAGTTATCTGCGGGGCTTCATAAACTTTTTCAATTACTTCTTTAGGCAACGTCAAACCTTCAGCTTAGTTAATGAATGCAGCAAGTATTAAGTTTTCGAACAAACCAATTTGTCAACCAAATAGCGTCAGCGCACGCCCAAGTCAATATGAACATGGCGTTTTTAAATATAGGATGCCGCAAGTTGCTTAGATCCAGGTGGTTTCGATTTCTTTTATTTGTTTGAAATGAGGATCGTCTGAGATGCAGACTGCTTTCAGTGTGAGTGATGTGGCAGCGATCATGCTATCGCCCATTGAAAGCTGGTATTTATGCCTTAATTCAGCTGAAACTTGGGCTATTTGATCGTTAACAGGGATTACTTCAAACTCATCTTTTAGAAGGGATATTTTTAGCTTGGCAGTTTCCCGTCCTTCTATGGATAGGGAATATTTGTACAGCTCATGAATTACAATGGCTGAGACGTACCTTTTTCTTCTTTGCCGTTCCTCGGAGGCTTTCTTTTTCGTCATTGCATTTTTCGTGTTGTAGAGTTCGATGAAGAATCTAGTATCGTATACGGCTGCTTTATTCATGCTCTTCTTCATGCCTTAGCTTGTCATGTAACTCGTTGATTTCTTCCACAGAGGCTTGGTCTGAAAAGGCGCCTATCATATCCCATATTGACTTTTTAGGCTTCAATAATATGCCCTCATCTGTTTCCACTACCTCAAGACGTGTGCCTTCCTCAATCTTGAACTTTTTACGAATTCTGACTGGAATGGTAATCTGACCCTTCTTTTTTACGACTATTTCAGAATCAGAGAATTGCTCAATTTCCAACTTTATCCCTGTGTTACTTTATAACTTGGAAGAATTAAATGTTATGTATTACGGCCCCTAAAGTTACGCTTTGCAGGAAGCTTTGAATTCGAGCCATGCTTGGTCGAACTCTTTGATTGTGTCCTCAGTTTTCTGGTGGAACGGCATCTGCAACAACACCTTAGGCGTGATAGTTATGATGTGCGCTCCAGCTGCGGCTGCTTCAGCTACATCTTCAGGCTTGCGTATGCTGCCAACAATAATCTTGGTTTTTAAACCACTCTCTTCAATTATGCGCTTAGAATCCTGAACAACCCTAACTGGGTCACCGCCTGCATCCCGAACACGACAGTAGAATATGCTTGCGTATGTTGCGCCAGACAGAGCTGCCAACATAACTTGGTTAGTAGTTATAAGGCAAGTAACATTGGTTTTGATTTTTTCTTTATGAAGCTTGCTAGCCAGTACGAGTCCTCGACCGTTTGCCCACATCGGAATTTTGATAACTATATTTTTGGGGCTCCAACTCGAATATTCTTTAGCCTCAGCAATCAGTGCCTCGTCACTCTCATTGGTCTTGGTTACCTCTATACTCAAAGGTGCATCAATAACTGAGAGGATTTCTTGAACTCGGTCTTTAAAGTTTATTCCCTTCTCACAAGAAAAGATTTTCTGATTCGTGGTCACTCCACTCAGGATTCCCCAAGGGAGAATTTCTTTTATTTCTTTTACATTTGCCGTGTCTATAAAGAATTCAACCAACTAAACTAACTCCTGTCTAACTTTTCCACTATTTTCTTCTTCAATTCCTTTAAGGTTTGATGTATCAACAAATATTGCATTAGTTTCAGTCATTTCTTTTTCAATAATTTTAGAAGCATCAAGCAAGCTAGCTGCGATGATGTCAGGTTTAACCGCCATGGTTTCCATGACCCTGCATAAATCACACTTCACCGCACCAATAAAAATTGATTTGCATCCGACAGCCTGCCCAGCTTTAATGTCTGTTACTCCGTCTCCAATCATATAGGACTTGGAGGTTTTCAAACCAAGCTCTTTTGCCGCTTTCAAGATTAATCCAGGCAGGGGTTTACGACAGTGACATTTAACTTTAAACTCTACCCTTTTAGCCTCAGGATGATGTAAACAATAATATTCACCGTCAACATGAGCACCATTCTTCGCAAGCAAACGCTTCATTTTCTGGCGTATCTCATCAAACAATTCCTCAGACATCTTACCCTTAGCAACACCAGGCTGATTAGAAACCACAACAACTTTCAAACCCAAACGATTAAACGTTTTAATCGCTTCAGCCGCACCTGAAACCAACTTGAACTCTTTAGGATTTAAAGGAGAATCTACCACTCCTAAATCTGGGTTGAAAACAAGCTGATTAATTACGCCATCTCGGTCTAAGAAAACCGCATCAATCATTGGTTATCTGTTTCCATTACTTCATTTGCTTCAAACATGGTATAACGAACGCCAGCTTTTGCGAGGTATTCTCGAAGTCGTTTCTCAACATAACTTGCATCAGAATCGGAAGTGTCTACCCAAACAATAATGCGCTTCAAACCATATCGCCTTCAACAATTGCTTTGCGCAAACCATCACACACCATATGAGTTAAACATGCATGGAACCCTTCAACTTGAGGTGTAGAATTCACTGGAGCAACAATACATGCATCAGCAACCTCTTTCAAAGCGCCACCGTCAAAGCCTGAGAACCCAATTACTTTGCCCCCGTTATCATGAACAAACTTTGCTGCTTTCAAAATATTTTGAGACCAAACGCCAGCTTTGTCGGCGCCAGAACCACCATGAACGCTAAGAAGCACCAAATAATCGCCAGGGTTCATAAGGTTACGTAACTGTTCAGAGTAAACGCTATCCCATCCTAAATCATTAGTCAATGCAGAAACCAAAGGAATATTGTCGTTCAAACAGATAGCTCTAAACCGCCGTTTGTCACCAACAGCAGTAAATTTTGCCAAGTCACAAGTTAAATGCGTCGCAGTAGATGCAGAACCACCATTGCCTGCAATGAAGACTTGCTTACCGGCCTTCCAAGCCTCAAACAGCAAAGTCATCACCGAACAAATATCTTCTTGTGAAACCCGTTTAGTAACGGCTTCCAACTCCACAAGATAGTCCTTAACAAATTTTTCCTTATTCATACAATCACCTAAACATGAAGAGAAATCATTGAACCATGAGGTTCAAAATTAAATGATATTTCTCGCAAACCCTCTTTAGCCATGGCTTTTCGAATCTTGTCCTTTTTACCTTCGCAGAAAAACATTAGAAAGCCCCCACCGCCTGCACCCATTAATTTACCGCCTAAAGCACCATTCTCCAAACCCAACTCATACCAACGATCAATCAAACCATTTGAGATAGCCCCAGAAGTCGCTTTCTTAACTTGCCAATGCTCATCCTGTAACCTGCCAAACTCTGAAACGTCTCCATTCTCCAAAGCATGCTTCACTTTGAAACCGATGGCCTTAATTTCATGCATTGCGTCAATCGTCTTAGAACCACCTTGTTTCATGTTATTGCTTTGGTCCTGCAAAACAGCAGTTGAATTGCGCTCGATTCCAGTATAGAAATAAAGTAAGTTATTTTCAAGTTCCCGCACAGCATCCTCAGGAATACTTAAATGAGAAACTTCGACTCGACCACTTCTCGAAATATTTAAGCAAACAAAACCGCCGAAAGCAGCAATAAAAGTGTCTTGATAACCACAAGGCTCTTTCAAAATATTCATTTGTACAGAACAAGCCTCCTCAGCCAGCGTTTGCCTAGACAAAAATTCATCCTTATAAGTATGCAAAGCATGCAAAAGCCCCACGGTAAAACAACTCGACGAACCTAAACCAGTCCTAGAAGGAACCTCTGCAATGGAAATTATCTCTAAATTACTTTTCAAGCCAAGAAGTTTTAAGGACTCTCGAATAACCGGATGCTTGATGCTATCTATCGGAGAGACAATTTCAGTTATTGAATAGCTTGCCCTAATCGGTTCCTCAAACCGACGATTAATAACTAGGTAAATGTACTTGTCAATGGCTGAAGTAACCACAAATCCGCCATACTCATCACTATAAGAAGGCAAATCGGTTCCACCGCCACCCAAAGTCAACCGCAAAGGAGTTTTACTAACAATCAAACTTTGTTAAATCCGGCCATTGTTCAAGTGAGCAACCGCTAAATACCTAGCAAACTCTGCATCAACAGCCCAACGAGTTGCCAAACGGTTACCTAAACCAACTGCTACAACACTAATTTTTTGAGCTAAAGAAAAACCCACAGTCCTCACCAAACGATCCACTACACTCTCCGTTGCCAACTTCAGCTTTTCTAATATGGCCGACACTACATTGGCCAGCTGTGTACTCCTAATGCAATCTACGTATCGCACGGTGAGATCTAAAACGCCTCTCTCAAGCCTATTTAAAGCCCTAAACCAAATTCCACGTCTAAAAGCCGTCTTCTTAAAAATAACAATTTGTTTTACAGAAACAGGGGTAAACTGTACAATCTTGCTATTAAGCTGGGTTTCTGCATGCGTACCATCGCGTCTATGCATTGCGGATGACAAATGACAAAGCAGCCCTCTCTCTTTCAAGTGTCTTACCCCTCCCTCAACGAACTAAACTTCAAACCATAAGTAAGCATATAAGTATTGCTAATAAAGAAAAAAACAAATCAAAAAAAACTGAGACTAGTGACTATGCAAATTTATTAAAGTTTATACTATTCGTTTGGTTTCATGGTCTTCTTATCCGGATATACCATTGACTTTCTCGCTATATCAGATGATTTCTCCACTGGGTGACGGGTTCAAGTCCAACCCCAGCGTCAATGTCGAAGTTGGGTTTTTTAATCATTTCAGGTAACAGACTGAGAAAAAAGGGATGTTTTGCGGGAGAAATGGTTTGCTGGAATTGAGGGATTTTCTCATAGTCCAAATTATGTAACATCAACCGAACTTGTTTGCACTTCTCAGCCATGTTTTCTAAATAGCTTAACGTCATCGAATCTTTGGAGCACTG
>Ga0209777_10000675_pt1 | contig 53926 bp, 104 predicted proteins | sample FrelakmetHBP12HB_FD_187147 | JGI IMG/M metagenome (GOLD analysis project Ga0209777, IMG submission 187147) | Freshwater lake sediment microbial communities from the University of Notre Dame, USA, for methane emissions studies -HBP12 HB (SPAdes)... | ecosystem: Environmental > Aquatic >...
CCTGCAGTGAAAGCCAAACCATGGCACCATGTTGGGTTTGGTATCCTTGGTGCAGTCGACACAGGCCTAATTGGCATGGCAGTCGATATGGGAATGTCGAAGGTTGACATCCCTGAATGGGCCAAGGACACAACCCGAATAGTGACAAGGATAGGTGTTGGGTCTGTCATCTCGTACGGCATAGCAAAATTCACAAAAGTACAGTCGTACGGACAGGCGCACCAGATAGGTGTGTACTTCACAACCACAGTTGACATCATCGGAACCATTGTGAAGTATGTTCAGAGGGCAATGAGCTCGAAGACTGTAAAGATAACCGGTCCAATAAATGCTCCTCTGACCCCAACTCGAGCAGTAGCAAGCATGTTCGGGTTCGGAAGCCTAATGGGTGCAATGGATGAGAACAAGCTCATCGAGGCGCTGACCCAAGATGGACTCGTAGTTGCTCAAGGCGACAATGGAGCCCTAGCTCTAGCCAATGCAAACACTGGGAAGATAATCATATCTGGTTCCGAGAAGGCTATGATGCCAGTCATTCAATCGGTGAGTGGCATACAGGTCAACTCTGGGACAAAACCCGGTGAGTACGATGGTGGGATGTCCACCACAATGGGTGAGGACATCACAGTAGAGAGCTAGACGAACAGGACACAATCAGAGCCGGGGACTCGGTGAGTTCTCGGCTCAGAACAAGATAAAAAATGGAGGAATAAAGATGGGATGGAAACAGATAGGATTCTTTGGAACAAAGGATGACGACCTGTTGCCCTTCATGGGCGACTACGAAGGCGACTACGAGGGTGCGGTACAGGAGCAGCGTGGAGCGGCGATGCAGTACATCGGTGCGCCTCCGGCCCCTGCACCACAGGCAGTGTATTCCCCAAGGCAGCCAGCAGCGCGGCCCCCAAGGATGCCCTTGCCCCCAGCCCTGGCCAACCAGATGAAGAAGGTTCCAGTGGAAGTGTTCGATATCTTCCCTGGTTTCCCCAGCACACAGTACAGCTCGAACCTGTCGGTAAGCACGCCAGGCGCTGAGTCAACTGTGCATACCTTCACCCCACCCACAGGCCACTATGTTGTCATCAACCCCAGCGACATAACACAAGAGGTTCTGTATGAGCCTTACGACTCATCTGTGACCTCGACACTGGTCAAGGGGCTGATTTCAATATACACCAGGACTGGTCTGCAAGGATTCCAGCAGAGGCTGTACCACGGTGGCAGTGAGTTCCACAACCCGAGCATCAATATCTCGAGTGTGGGTAATCGCCGCCGGTGGCAGTTCGGTGCGGTCATCTCACCTGGTGACACTATGGAGACTCGGTTCTTCCACGCACTAAATGCTGCAGGTACAAACAGCCACCTGGACCATAGAGTTTCGATAAAAAAAATTACACCCTGACCAGTCACTGGTCAAGACTGGACAGAGCAGTGGCTAGTTAGTAATTAGTCACGCTTTGACCACAGGGTAGTAGTAAGATGGAGGCATTAAAGTCTCCATCTTTTTATATTTTATCGAAACATTTATATAACACTTACTACCAAGTGATTGGGAGTATGTTGAAGTTTGGGAACATGAAATTCAGAAAACAGGAATAATATATGAGGATTTAAATTCAGAGGATGAAAAAGTCACTATAATCAACCTATCTCAAGATGAACCCGGCTCCTTCTCTCCCCGAAAAGGAACCCCTCACAACGTCTGTATGGACGTGTGGAATGGGAATGCTCTCCCCGACATTCCCATTCCCGAAAATAAAAATTCATAACTTAAGGACCAGTGACTGGTATGTCAAATGGTATTGGTAGATTAAAATCAGGACTTGGTGCAATTAAATCTCACGCTGGGTCTACAATTAAAGCTCATGGAGAAGGTAGTCGGAGAGTTTATTCAGGTTCAATCACTCAAAGAGCTAAAGACATGGTTTGGGATACAGTAACAGACCCTGTCAAGGTTGGAGCTATAGCTGTTGGTGTAGCAATTGCAGCTCCAATTTCTTTAGCGGTAGATAAAATTCTTTATGATGGTTGGGATTGGGGATTCAAGTTTCCTGGTCTTAAAAATTCAAAACTTCCTGTTCTTAATTGGGATGTACCAATCCCTGCTTTAGTTGATTATAAATGGACTATTATTCCTAAGGTTAGGGGAAATCCAAAAGATGAGTTTAATCGGAGTTTAACAGCAGGAATTATAGGAACAGTCATATCTGGTGGGGTTAGTGCAGTTGTTTATACAAAACTCGATAAAGAAATCGGTAAATGTATAGCATTTGGTGCAGGATTATCATTAACAGGATTCATTATTAAAGGTTTAGTTCAATGGGCTGCAGCTGAAGCAGAGCAAGACATCAAGAAAGGATTTACTTGGTTAGAAAAGGTGTTATTCTTCTGGAAAAAGAATCTTCAAGATTTGAATCGTGATTTAATTAAGGCTAGAAAGACTTCAAGAAGTTTGGATAGACAAATTCATAATATTCAGAATAACTATAACACTAGAATGCAGAGACTTGCAAATTCACAAGCTAAGGTTGAAGCTGATAAAGCTAAACTTGGAATACCAACCGATGTAGTTCCTCCCGAATTAACAGCTTCTAATGCTGCAAAACTTGCAGCACAACAAAAAGCAACACAACAAGCATTGGATAGAATGGGTCCTTTCATTCCACAGGCAATGAAAGATAAACTTGCAGCTCTGCCAGAAGAGCAGATAGACAAAGTTTATGAAAGAGAAATCAAGAATTTGGATGAGCAAGACCAATTGGAACAAATTCCAGACCAAATTCAAGAATTGCAAGATGAAAAGACAGATATCGATAATTATATAGTAGCAAAACAAGCTGAGATAGCACAGGTTGAAGCTCAAACAAAGGCAGCTGAAACTGCAGTTCAAAGAGAACAGGAAGCTATAACAGCTCAAAAGATAAAAGCTGCAATTGAAAAACAGATGGACACTGATAAATGGATAAAGAATAAGAATGGAGTAGAATATTATTTGCACCAAGATTTATCATCTAAGTTATGGCAAGTCAGAGTAAAAGTTGCACAATTCCCAAGTAATGACCCTAAGATTGGACAGAATTTCATAGTAGCTTATCTAATGAATGATAAGACCGAAGCTTACAAGACTGCTAATGCTATAACACCTGATATTCTAACAAAGGTAAGAGGTACACCAACAAAGGGTAATGTTCCAGCTGTTATGGATAAAAGCACTGTTTTACCTTCCACATACACTGCACCTGCTGTTTTGACCCAAACAACATCTGTAGCTAAATATCAATTAAATAAGTGGATAACAAATCCACAAGGTGTTGAGATTAATGTAGTTCAGTCATCAAAGGATAAATATGATGTTAGATTGAGGGATTCATTATATCCTAAGAATAATCCGAAGACTGGACAGAATTATGTAGTTGCTTATGTTTTCCCTACAACAGCACAAGCGTTTGATTCAGCTCAAAAAATAACAACTGCTCAAAGAATACAAGCTTTAACAAAAGCAGTGAAAGGTGGAGCACCTGTATTAACAGGGTATATAAGGTTTGGAAGGGTTATGTATAGAGGTAGGCCAATATATCATAAGCCAATATATCATAATGAATATGGTAATGAAATTGTAAATGGAGAGTTAATGATAGGTGATGTTCCTGCAAGTATTATTGCAATGGGGAGAAGTGGGAGTGTGATTTAAATGGCAAGTATCTATGGTACTGATGAAGAAAGGAGAATGGCTTTACAAAAGTATATGCTAATGAAAAGAAAAGTTCCAAGTAACAGGGTAGTAGAAGCTGTAAAAAATGCACTTATGAAGAATAAAAAGAAAGGTAAAATGTCGATGATGGTACAAGCACCATATGGTTGGGGTGTACCATCGGATGAGTTGATGGGTGTCGGACAGGATGACCAGCAACAGGAATATGTACCCGAGGATACTGAATACTATCCTGGTAATCAAGAGGCACCAGAAACAGTAATTGATATGGACCAGCAAGCTGCAGCTCAAGTCACCGAAGATATGGATTACACTGACCAAAGTGCAGATGCAGGAGAACAAATGGCAAATCAGGATTATGAACAATATGAATATCAGGACGACCAACAGAGGTATGATGAGTCACAACAGTATGACCAAGAGACAGATATTATTGACCAATCTCAACCTGAAATTTATGATGCATCAAATTATCCAGGTCAAGTAGCTCCAATGGATATGCCTCAGGATTATCCACCCGATTTCACACCCGAAGTTCCAGGCTTCCCAAATCCTAGTGTAATATCTCCGATGACTCCACCTGCAACACCTCCACCCCAACCAATAAATGCCCCGATTATATCTATACTTCCTCCAGCAGCTCCTTCTGTTCAACCTCCTACAATGAAATCTACTGCAGACACAAATGCTGCAGCTGCAGCATTAAAGGCAGCTAGAGCTAAGGCAGCTCAAGCTGCAGCTGAACAAAATGCTTCACAGGCTGCAAGAGTATCTCAAGCAGTGAAAGATGCACAAGCAGCAAAAGCTGCACAAGCTGCACAAGCAGCAAAAGCTGCACAGGCAGCTGCAGCTGCACAATCAGCTGCGGCTGCAAGAGCGAATCAAGCCAGGGTAAATGCAGCTCAGGCAGACCAAGCTGCAAAGGTAGCTCAAGCAATAAAAGCAGCTAGAGATGCACAAGCTGCAGCACAAGCAGTACAGGCATCCAAAGATGCACAAGCAGTTCAAGCAGCAAAAGTAGCTCAGGCTGAACAGGCAGCTGCAAAACTGCAAGCTGCACATGTAGCACAACAGAAAGCTTTGGATGAAGTTAAGGCTAAAGCTGCTGCAATGAGTCAGAAATCTTCGACTCAACCACTAACTTATGATGATTTAATGAAAACAAAGAAGGCTGCAGATGCCTATACTGCAGCTACAGCTGCAACAAACAAGGCAGTAGCACAAGCAACAACAATTACAATACCAAAATCCATACCAACTGATAAGTGGGTAAAGAATCCTAATGGTATTGAATGGGATATGCATCATGATAGTGTGTCCAAGAAATACCAGGTTAGGGTGAAGGATTCAATGTTTCCAATAAATAATCCAAATACTGGACAAAATTTCATTGTGACTCACCTGATTCCTGATGCTAAAGATGCCTATGTTGTTGCAACTAATCTTACCACCACACAATTGGCACAAGCTAGGATGAAAGCAGTGAAAGGTGGAACTCCTGTACTGATGACTGGATATGGAAGGTTGAGAAATTCTTTCAATCAACAAAGGGGTTCTAATACATATCCTTTCAATCAACAAAGAGGCTCTAATATATTCAACAAAAAGAAGGGTTATAATGGAGAGATAGTGAATGGTGTTTTGAAAATACCGGGTGGATTCTGGACACCTAAAAAAAAGTTAAATAAACTTGTTAACCTTTTACACTCAAAAATAAAACCTCCAGCCAGACCAATTCAAAATCACGGAAATATACCAAATTATGAATTAGAAGACCGAAGAATGGGTGAGGTTGGTCACCACCATCATGGTGGGAGGAGAAGGGGTGGTGGAGGTTGGGGACCAGATTACTACCCATATTATCCAGATTATTGGCTCTATGACCAACCTGATGTAGTATATGTTGAACAAACTGATAGTGCACTAACAGGAGATGTAGGTAAAGGTCATCCTGGTGGAGGTCGCAGGATGAGTAGACTTGACCCATACTATGACCCATATTACTATCCACAGGATGTAATATACACCGATGCTCTTGAAGGTGTACCTCTACCAGGGCAAGTTCAGGGTGATGCCTCAGAATTTTTTGAGAGTCAGGAAGAAGAGCAAAGACAACTTCTTAAAGCTACAGGAGTTGATGCTCCTTTTACTGAAGAAGAAGAACAAAGACAACTTCTTCAAGCAACAGGTGTAAGGTGGCAAGAGGAGTATGGTGCAACAGTAGCTCCTCCAACATATACTGATTATAGACCCACAGATGCTCTCAGTCATGAGCCTGCTCAAGTGGCTGACCCAATGCAGGATAGTCAATGGTATAAAGTTGATGAAGCAGCTGAGTGGATGGAGCAGGAGCAAGGTAGAAGGGCTGAGTATGAAAGATGGGTAGAGAGTGAGTTAGCAAAGAGAGGAATGACTCGAGAAGACCTCTACAAGCCACCTGAGGAAAGAAAAGAAAACAAGGATGATGAGCAGTGGTGGAAGCCAGTAGGAACCTAAAATAATTTCTTCGACCTTTTTGCAATATCCAGAAACTCAATTTTGTTGAGTTCTGGTGAATTTAAACTGTAAGAGGCGAAGCCTGTTTTTTTATTAAATTCTCCTAATCTCTTTGCCATAGATGCTCTTCGTTCTGTGATATAATCCAACCCTAAATACTTCATATGCAATAATTTCATACTAGGGTGGAAGAAATATTTTAGAACTCCTAATGGTAGTGCAGTATGACAACCTAACATGAAGTTTATTTCTTGAATTAAGTTGGGATTGAAGCAAATATATTTGTCCATTAAGTGATTGATTGTTCCCCATTTGATTTGCTCAAGTAGGGGTTTGGAATAATCACTAGGAAATTCTTTCCAAGTCATATCAAATCCAATAGGTTTAACAACTGAGTATTTTTCTTGAGTGAGAAAGGTGAATATTTCTGCAAGTAATGGGTGATATAGAAATTCATCAAGGTCGGATACTATGACCCAATCTGCTTCTCCACGAGACTTTTTCCAGACAGTATTTTTTAGGTTCATAAGTACATTATCATCGAGTGTTTCATGTGGAAAATCTGATATTATTTCAGTATCAGGGTGAGATTTTATTATATCTATACTTTCACTATCTGAACCCCAATCATAGAAATAGTATTTAGGGTTTAGTATGTCGTAATTCTGAAAGAAGTAAGGTAGTAGCTTGAAATCATTGTAAGTCATTGTGTGAAGGTGTATCATCCTTTCACCTCTTATTAATCAATGAATAGTTTAATTCAGTTCCACATTTAGGGCAAAATTTAAAGTCTGAAAAGTATACTGAACCACATTTTGGACACTTGCTATATTTCCACATCTTTTTATCCATTTACTCACCTAAAAAGGTTGGAGTGTTTCATGGGTATGTTTATCTGTCATTATATCCACTCTGACATTTGGATATCCATTTTCTCTTAGATATAATGTTAGTTTTTGTAATATATCTTTAAATTTACTATATGGTAAATCTTCAGGGTTATATTTTATTTCCATTTTAGCAAGTAATTTAAGTAATTCACCTTCATTTCCTTTTGTTCCTTCTCCTATCTTTTCTGATATAGTTACTTTTGTCTCTTCAAAACTTTCTAGTATATGGTTATACATTATTTCACCTCCATATCTTCTTATTCCTACACTTAATGTCAGCTTTTATCTTTTTCTTTAAATCATCAACAGTATTTGCTTCAATATCATATTTTCCGGCATGATGACCTGGTCTCCATGCCATCCATCTTCCGAGCCAACCCTGCACATGATATCCACGATATTCTCGCATATTTAAAGACCTTGGCATATTTCATTCCTCCATTTTCTGGTTTAAGTTAATTTTCCTATTCAATTTCAATACTCCATGGCTTCTGTGGTTATTATTACTATACCATTGACTATATTAATACCTGTCACTCCAATTGTTTTATGTTCTCTACCATTGTAGTTTACTATACTACTTTCACCATAATTTGCAACCCATACAGGAGTTATTTTCCCCATTAGGAACTCTCCACCTTTGTATCCGGTAAATTCCTTACCAATTGCCTCTTTTAGACACTCCAGAAATGTTTTAACTTTTTCCTTACCTTTAGTATCATATCCTATTGCTAGTTCATTGTATGACCCACGCCAACTATCTACTCCAGTTGGTTTAATGTCCTGTTCAAGCTGGAGTCCAAAATCAAATACAATAGGAACTTCTTTATCTTTTACAGCTTCTAACTTCAGAATCAACTCACCAAGAGTAAGTTGTGGTGAAGTTTTCATTTTTTCATTCCTCTGCCTCTGTACTTCATTTCTCATTATATTACCTAACTTTAACAAATTTTCTTCTTCCATATTGTTCACCTCACCCAAAATCGAACAGATTTACTGTCTGTATTTTCTCTACTTTTCTTTCAACTTTCTTAGATATTCCATATTCTATTTCATCCTCAACCTCTTTTATCTTTTCCTTTTTCTTATATTGTGGTCTGTAATCTATAAATTTGTCCACATTTTTTATTATAAACTTCACCAAATTTTGCTGTATTTTATTACTAGGAGTATGTTGAACTATCTTACCTTTTGTGCTTCCATCAACCATATCTGCAATTGACATCGCTTCTATTCCATCTGGATATCCAATTAACCCATTCAACCACATTTCAAGGTGAAATGGAGATATTGGAATTTCAACATCAACCCCATTTCGAATCATCTTAACTAACTCCCAAGGACTATTTTCATCTATCATTCTTGGAAGTTCTAGTGTATTATGCATGATTGCATAGAAATAAGCCTCATAATAGTTGGTAATAAATTCTGGTGTATTGTTTCTAATAATAAAAGTATGGTAATATTGTGAATCATTGTCAAAATTAGGATTAACTGTTTTCATATAATCATACAATTCTCCCTGACTAGGTGTTCTAACAGTAGCATGTAGTACACTTTTACCTGCACACCACAAAGGAATATTTTTTAATGTATCTGCAACTATTATATACTTGCATTTGAATTTAAGTATGTTAGAAGGAATTTCCATCCTTTTTTCTGGTTCTTTTTCCTTACCTGGCTCGGGTTCTTTTTCTTTAGCTTTACCCTTCATACCATCTGCTGGGTCTATAACTCTTATTATCTTTTTAGAGGATAAGGTGCATGATGTGAATTGTTGACTCAAATCAGATGGACTTCCAAAGAAATAACTTATTTCATAATCTGGATGTTGTTGCAGTATGTTTTTTATTTTTGTCGTCTTACCACAACCTATTGGTCCTGTAACTACTAGAACATTTTCATTGCATTCAGGGGATAGTAAAAAATCTATCCAACCTTTTAGGTCATATGGGTCTTTGGGTTTCTCAATCACTTACTATCACCTTTTAAAATATGCACTGGTTGTGTCTATTCTTATGGACTTCACTGCTTCTTCTATTGTAGGATATTGAGATGCATGATACTTTTCACAAACAATATCTACATTACCTTTTCTCCAGAATCCTTCAGGGCACACTACAATTAATTTTCCTTTATCAACATGAAGTCCTAATTCCAACAAAGAGATTGGAGATTTAGTTTGTGGAGCTAAATACATTAATATTATGTCAGCTTCTTCGAGTGCATTTAACTCCCACATCACTTGCTCTTTGAATTTTGGATTGTCTATGGATTGTACCCATGTTGAATCCCAATCAGGTCGGCGAGGATTAAATATTACACAATCAATATCTTCTAACATTTTTATTACTTTAGATTGCCAGTCTTCTGCTGTACCCATTTCTATTGACCCAGCTAAGAATACAGCAAATTTATATTCGGTATCATTTGGAAGTGGTTCTGGTGCATAATATATTTTCATTTTTCATCACCTAGTCCTGGCCATGTTGGTATGTTCTCCAATTGTATTATTGTTGTCTTCACCTTTTGATAAATTTTCTTTTTTGGTTTAGTCATAACATTCACTGGTTTTAGTGGTTGAAATTCTTTTTCATTACCTCTCAATTTTCTAATCTTGAGTTCTACAGCTTGCCTGCACACAACTGAACAAGAATAATAATTCTTATTCTTGAATTTCCTTTCATAAAATAGCCTCCCGGCTATTTCCTTTCCACATCCGTCGCACTTCGGCATCAATATCCACTCCACTCTGTTTATATCCCATTTCACTTAGTACTTTTGGTATAACCCATCTATAATCATAATATTTTAAATATTTAAGTAATTCTAATCTGGTCAAATCTGGTGGATGTTTTAGTAGTTTAATCATTTCATTCTGGTCATTATATCTACACTCTTCAGGAACATAATCAGTGAATGATAAATCATTCGGAACAACAGGAATACAACCACATGCCATTCCCTCTACCACACCATACCCGAATGTTTCTTGTCTTGATGGAGCAAATACAATCTTTGAATTTGCAAGTAAATTGTAATATCGTTGTTTACTAAGACTAGGTTTGAGTCTTTGAGTAATAGTGATAGGAGTATGTTTTTTAACTAAATCATAAACTACATCAATTCCTTTTTCTATAACCGGTCTTCCGGTGAATATTATTCCTTTTCTTTCAGATTTAGGTTTAAGTCTACTTAGCCAGAGTATGTCAACTGGCATTCCTGTAACTACTACCTGTTCTGGGTCTATATCTCTTTTTCCACAAACTAATGTTAAGTGATATCTGGACCCTACAAATACTTTCTCAATGATGTTGAATATTGAATCTTCAAATCCATAACCCCATTTTGTCAATCCAAGTTGATTTGTTCGGTCCCAAGGGTCGTAAGTTCCAGCATGAAGAAATCCATACATTTTGGAGTTGGCATATTTATACTCACTCATCTGCTTCAGATATTGTATAGCTTCAATACCAGGAAACCAAATATCTCCGAATAGTATATTACTTGGTTTGGATTTATCTGAAATCAATTTATCTATTAATCTATAGAGTTGAGATAATTTTGTAAGTACAGTTGTAGGAGATAGAAATTCACCTGGAGCTAGATTTTTTGCACCTATTGCAAGATGTTCTAGATATTTGATTTCAAGTCTATTGAACATGCTAGGGAACCAATTCTCCCACTGAGCTGTATATCTCATATTGTGGGACTCTATCGGAACCCAATGAAGTAGTTGTTTCATTATTTTTCACCTTCATCTATTATCTTTTCTACTTCATCAGCTATAAATTTTGCACTCCCTTTAGGGTCTAAATATAAATAACCCTCAAATTCACCTTCAAATAGTTTAATTAGTTTATTTTTTGTGCTTGGGTTCATTGATTCACTTCCACCACTGCTCCATTTTCTCCATCTTCCGAGACTTCACAAGTATAGGTTCTATTATGACCTAAATTTTCCATAACTTTATCTATTATTTCTTTTGCAATCATTTCACATGATTTATTTGATGGCTCATTTAGTATTTCATTTGTTATACCAGTTAACCAATTCTTGAGAGATATAAACTCTATTTCTCTATTCTCTCCATCCACACCTACAATGAGTTTTATATGAAACATATGTCTATGAACAGACCTAAGATAAGATGTAAATTGTGGAGCTTCAGGCCATGAATGGAATCCTTCAACTTGACAAGTAGCATATACACTCTTCTTTATTTTCATTTTTTCACCCTCTCAGTTTCTTTTTCCCAATTACCATACCCAGTGCAATTAAAACATTTGTTAAGGTAATAATCTTCATTCTCTAAATGTACTATATCACTGGTATTTAATATATTACCAAGAACTGGACCTTTCCAAGAATCACAGCACCGGATTATATTCCCATTAAACAACACTACATATTCTTTGTTGTGTAAGAAACTACACTTTGGCCACACTAATTCATCACTTCCATTCCTCAAATCTGGATTTTCCTCAGTATAGAATGTTTTTCTGAGTATTTTCTTTTCTACAATAAATTTTGTCTTTAATTTTATGTTGTTTTTTAGTTGAATCAGAGTTAGTATATCCTTGAAATCTTCATATCTATTTTCTAAATCTGGAAGATACCTGATACTTTCCTTTGAATGTACACTCAATATAACCTTCTTTATACCATAAGTTATTAATGTTTGTAATTGAAATGGAGTTAGCAGTGTTCCATTAGTATTTAATCCAACACTAATTTCACTTCTGGTGAAATTTTTAATTATAGCTCGTAGATATGGATGAAGTAGTGGTTCTCCCCATCCATTGAGCCATAATATTTCATTTTCGGTATTGGATATATTCAATCTGACTGCTTCTTCAATTTGAGGTGAAGCAAATCCAATAGGTCGATTGAGGTTGTTTAGTCCTGTTGGGCAGTATCTACATCTTAGGTTGCATTTATTTGTTAACTCGAATTGATAGATTTTCATTTTATCACCTTATCTGTATCATATATTTTCTGACCCGACCACACTGTCCAGTGAGCAATTGCAGTTGGTTCATCCACTTCTGTTATATTTATTCTGTCTGTTCTGATTGTCTTTACAAAATTAACCCAATTTGGTACTCTGAGTATTACAGTTATTTTACCCACCAGGTCTGCATCTACTTCATCTGGATTATCTACTTCTACTATACAATGAATATTTTTGTAGAACTCACTAACTACGTTCCAATCTATTTGGTGTCCGAAATAGATTGCCTTGACTTCTGGATGAAGATGTAGTGCAACATTTATATCTTCCACACTTGCACCATCAACAAATATTCTTGGTACGAAATGTGCACCTTCTTGTTCATCTCCTACCCAAACTCTTGCATTCATCCAGTGTGGTTGAGGTTTGGATATTAGTTCCTTGAAAGCATTTATTAATTTGTTGTAGCAAGCTCCACAAACCCTTCTACCTTCTACAACATGGAACCATCTTTGGTCCTTCTGCAGTTTACAATTTGAACAAATTTCTTTCATTTATTTCACCTTCTTATATATAATGTCATCATTTCCAACAATTTTGTCTTAATATATTCAGAATAATCATCAAACAATTTTTGTAAGTATTCAGAGTGGTCTTTTTTAATTATTTTCAGTATACTAGTACAATTTGGACAACAATCTATGAGTGGAATCTTAGAACATATATCAAATACAATATCATTGTATACTATAGCTTCTACAGTCACATTAGAATATTTACCACCAAAGTTATTTTCATCACAAATATCTTTTCCACAAACGAAACATTTTGTTGTAGCTACTCTACTATGACAAATATCACATATTACAGATTTAGTTTCCATAATATCACCTAAAACTGACCTTGCCTATGCAACTCGATACATCCACAATTAGGGCATTCTGCAGTGAGTACAGTTTGTCCTTTTGGTATTTTTTGCAGTACCGCTAAATCCACAATTTTTGCATGTTACTTCTATCTCATATGTTCCTTCTGCCATATCATCACTTCTCCACTTTCATCATTGGACAATTTTCACAATCTCCATTACATTGTATTCTAACATTTGAACTTTGTAGAAATTCAATTACTGCATCGAGTTCATCAATATGTGGCCAATCTTCATCAGTTAATGAAGTTCTGGAACTTTTTAGTATAGATATAACTTTCTCTTTTAAATTCATCACATCACCTACTTTTTGTCGGGTTCAAATGTATCTTCTATAACAATTCCATAATTACAAAGAGGACAAAATCTAATAAGTACTGTTCCACCAGATTTTAATGGCTTACGCTCTACTCTTGCTTTGTCATATTCTTTTCTACACTTGGTACAAATATTGTGCATAATATCATCTATATCTCGATATCTTCTCTCAACCCTAATACCCATTCCAACACTGCAGTTGTTATAGTTTGGGTAGTTTCTTGAAATGCAGATTTTGGATTCAAATTCTTTACTGTATTCAATATCAATGCTATTTCCGCTTCTGTTCTCATAATCTCATTTTCACCTCTGCATATAAATGTATGAAACACACAACATATAATATCACCACTCCAATCATAATATTTACTGCTGTCCATTTATCATATTTAGCTATGAAATTAACTATTGGTATTACTACCCACAACAAAGCTAGTCCTGCAATGACCTCGGACCAGTTATGCATGGTCTTATTGAGATTTCTTCCACAGGTTGGACATACTCTCATTCTGTCACCCATTAACTTTCTGCCACACTCAGGACAGACTTTCATTCCTTACTCCTCAATTCATTTAGTTCTTTTTCGATTTCAGATATATGCCTTGCTTGTTCCTTATGATACTCCAGTTGTGCTTCTAACTCACAAACTTTGCACCAAGGCTCTACAGGTGCTCCATGATTTACTTCAAACACACTAGCATAACCTCTCCACCATATTACTGCAAGACGCTTCTTGCAATTTACACATATAGTTCCAGGTGGAATAGGTTTGAACATTTATTTCACCTCAGGCTTGTTCAATAGCTTTCCACAAGTTATACAATATTTGTATGAAGATTTTATACTATACTCTTCTCCACAAGAACACTTGAGTACTCTTGCTGGAGTTAGTTTCTTTCCACAATTGGGACAGAATGTTATTAAATCTGTCCAAATCTCTTTGCAATTAATACATTCTTTCATTATACCACCTCAGGATTTCCATTCATTTCTTCACCCTCCAAATGCTCTATCTATTGCTGGAGTATGCTTTACAGTTGAATGCATTAGTCTTCTTTGAAATTCTTTCAAGCTTATTTTTTCATTCCAAGAATTTTTTAAATGTTTTCTGTCCCATCCATCTGGGTTAATAATATCACTTTTATCTATCACAAAATGTTCCAACCATTCATCTGTAGTTTTCTTTTCCATTTAACTCACCTCACTTAGAATTTTTCCACTCTTTTTGTTCTCTTATTTCCATTATTTGTTTCCAATCTAAGTTATTAATATCCCAACCTTTTTTCTTGCAATATTCCTCATTAAATCTCTGTCTTTTTATAATTATGTCTGCTCCTTTTTGGTCAGTTTTTATCACATAAATATTTGTATGTATTATAGGTTTATTTTTTACTATACCTCTACAGTCGAGACATATCTTATCTCCGGGTGTTAATATTTGCCGTTCTATTTCATAGTAGTCTCCTGTTGGAATAGATAATAATCTACCATGACAATCTGGGTCTTGACATGTACCAAAGAGGTGCTTAGGATACTTTTCAACTACAGCTACAAACTCTGACCAATTCATTACTTTCCTTTCCATATTCATATCATCACCTCTCCAACTCATCAATATCTCCTGGTAGATTTTCTATTACAATTTCAAGAGCGGCGGTTCGTATGTGCAAGACCCTAATACTACTATCTTTGGCATTTATTTCACCTCACTGAAATTCACTCAACTGTTTATGTGGACATATTCCACCATTTACTGCCTTTCCACAATTGCAATTAAAACACAGAACTTGCAATGGTGGGTCATTTGGATAGTTATGAGATTTAAGATATTTATATGTAAGTTTTTTCTTACAACCATCATCGTTGATATGGTCAAGTGTAAGAAAATTTACATTTGACTCACCACAACAATTACATTTTAATATTTCTCCGCCGGAATTATAATGTACTAATACATCCAATTTTATATTATAATTTTCTTTAACTTTACAATCTTTGCATTTGCAAGCACCACCTTTATAAAACTCAGATAATGGTTTTATATTTTCACATATATTACATTTTTTAAATCCTTTATAATGTAATTTGTCTCTTTCAAGAGTTGATGAATTTTTATATACAACTACTATATCAATTGAAGGTTTGATTGATGTGTTAATTTTAGATTTTTTATCACAAGTTCTGCAACATTTTGTGAATTGATTTAAAGTTTTATGCCCACATTTAGGACAAGGGGTATTACAAGAACAATTATAACAATACCCACTATGAATTGGTAAAAAATTCCACCGATATCCTCCACGCAAGCTAGAAAATTTCACATATCTACCACAATTTGGACATATTCCAAATTTACTTTCAACAAATTTATTTATATTTATATCGAAATCTAATTCTTCTTCCACTCCTTCAAAATTACTCACTTCAAGTAAATCTGATGATTTTAATTTTGAATTGATTATTATTTTAATACCACCAATCTCTGATTCACCCATGAGGTATACTCTCCTTTTATTTAAACTCACTCAACTGTGGAGCTAAATCTAATAGGATTGGAAGTTTTATGTTGTCATATAATTTTTCTAACTCTTTGTATGTTTCTGGATATTTACTCAACTCAGCTGCTACATCAGAAATTCTTTGAGTATGATAAATATTATGCATACTAACTATGTATCCGAACTCAACTTCATCTCCTCGCTCTAATGCTTCATTTGGTTTTAGTGCTCTGCACACTGGACAATCACAAGCTAGTCTTAAATTTGGCTTGTTATCTGTTCTTGCAAACCATGTAACAAAATTCTCAATTGTTGGGTAAAATATATTTGAGAATTTGGTTGCAATATATCTTGTTGAATCGAATGTGCAAAATTCTATACCATACCTCCTCATTAATATTGCAGCTCTCACTAACACCTTGAAATTAGATTCTCCAAGAAGATGTATTCTTTTAACTCCATTCTCTCCTAGGATTTTCATTTTCAACTCGAATGGGTCTGCTGCCTTCCTTGCTATTGAAATACACCATCCATCAAACTTACATACACTATTTAGCTTCTCAAACCACTTAGTTACTCCATTTTTGTCGATTCCATGTAGTACTCCATAGAATTTTCCTTGCTTTGTGTATGATTCATCGAGAATTTTAGAATTAGTACAGGTTTCATCAAGACAAGCATCGAATTTATCGCCATGAAAGTAGATTACAGTGTCTGTATCAGGAATCACATACCTTGGTGGATGGTCCAGTGTAATTTTCACATCTCCATCAACCGAATCCTGCCATCTTGCTACTTCTTCTGGCTTAAGAAATGCCTCCTGAGTAACAATTTGATATCCTCCCGAATCTACATACAATTCCATACCTTCTGGCTTTCTGAAGGTGTTGTCGGATTTCATTCCATAGTAAGCATCTCCAGCGGAGAGCAAGCCGTACATCATTGTCTGCCCAAATTGGGCTTCCCACCAATTATATTTGTTGTTAAATATAACTGGTAAGTACTGAAGTTTTATGGCCATGGAAATCCCCATACACTATAATGACCTTTCGCTGGATATGACTCATATGGGAAATGGAACCATCCTGCCCTCTTAGTACGAAATGCTACAAAATCGGCTCTAGATTTGGAATGCTTCCTTTCTATTAGTACAGCAGTAGATGTTTCAAGTGTTCGGTCTTTTTGAGAATGAATTATTCCATTACTGCCATATAGGTAACTCTGCACACCAGATATAGTAGCTCCTGTATCATTTATTTCATCCACTACTAATACTGGAGATTTAATTTTTCCTATACCAGATATATTTTCATCTATGTGAAGTGTGGTATTATCAAAATCATCATAAAATTTAGCTGATATAATAAAGAGTGGTAATTCCAAGTGGTGAGATAAGTAAGTTCCAACAGGAAGTCCTCCACGTGATACAGCTAGTATTGAGTTAAAATTAATTTCATTTTTTCTAACTTGCTCAGTTAGAATTTTACATAATTCATCATAATCTGACCATTTAACATCGAACATTTTTCTGAACATGAGTATCACCATAAAAATTTAGAGCCAGCTATTTGCTGGCTCTTTTCTTTTGCTTTATTTTTTCTGCTAAGTTATTTATTTTCTTCTCAAGTCTAGCAATCCTTCTTTCCAGACTATATGAGCGTTGGAATGGTCTATATAGGAAAACTTCATATACCATTCCACCATCCATTAATTTTTGCCTTCGGATTCTAGACTTAAACCCTTTAGGTTTGTTTTTCTCCCAGTCTATTGCATTCTGTTCTTTTCCAAACCATTTCCATGGCATATTTACACACCTCGCTTTTTTCCCCACAAGTAACTTTGCAATCTCGGGCTGAAATTAAATCCGTATGTTTTACATAACTCTACTGTTTTTAAATCAAGGTCATGTAGTTCTTCATAAGTGCATCCGGCGGACATTAAGTAAATGTGGTTTCTTTTGACTACTTCCATTTTCATTATAGTGTTTATTATAAAATCCCATGTTTCTTTAGTTCCATCATATACAAATTTGAAGTATACCCTACCTGGATGTTTAGAAAAGAATTTTATGTTTTTTAAAGGTGTTTGTAGTTTTGGTGATATTACATACTGGTCAAACATATAGATAAATTTAGTATTTAATGAGTTGGATTCTGTTGGAAGTGACCCATTTGTTTCTATACCCAAATTCATTTGAGGTATAGTAGATAGTAAATCTACTATGCCTTTATACTGCAATGTGGGTTCTCCTCCGCTAACTATAAGCATTGGAGTTGTTGATGAAGTTTCTGCATTATATATTCTTTGTGCAACTTCATCTATATTTAATATTTCACCATTTCCTTTAGCATACAGTGTATCACAAGTTCGAATCTTACCCTTTACTTTCCAACTGCAGTTGAAATTACATTTACTTAATCGTAAGAATATAGCTGGAGTTCCGATTGATGGCCCTTCACCACTAACACTGTAGAATATTTCATTCACTTCAAGTTTTGTATCTATTAATTTAAGTGTTTTATCCATTAGCCCACCTTCTGTGGTATTGTAGCTTGAGTTGGCGGAACAAACAGTACATATCCTATTCTGTCCCATATTTTGGTTCTGTAGTTGAAGTCAGCAAATGGTTTGTTACAGGTTGGGCATCTGTCCAATGTTTCTATGTTTGCAATAACTGAACTACACTTAATGCAGTAGCCCATTTTAACTTCAGACATTTTTTTAGTTTCAATCATTTACCCATCTCCTCTGCTATTATTTTATTGAGTTCTTCTGGAGTTTGAACAATTTTCTTGGGTTCTACATGGGGACGTTGACAGTTACCAGACATAATACATTTGGTGCAGTCTCCAAGACAGGTAGGAAGGTCTGGATTATATCTTTGATTGCTGATTATTGGTGGACCTTTTTTGTCTTTAGTATGGTCTTCTTTTGGTGGCATTTAGGTTTCCTCCTAATTGGATTTAATTTTATAAACTTATCTATTACTCCAACTGGAATTACTTCCATCATAGTAGCTCGGTCATTCTCTTCGGTGCAGAGTTCCTGAGATACTACAACACAACCATTTCTTATGTCAACAAATAATCCGAAAGTTATTGTAGGTTTAATGATTGTTAATTTTTCCATCATTTCATCATCATCAAACCAACTTGCTTTCACTGAATCTCTTTGGTAGATGTCTCTCCATACTACCTCAACCATGTTTCCTACATTGATTCCTTTAAACTCTTTTGTTTTGTCCATGCAAATACCTCAATCACTTCTCTTAGCTGTGGCACTAGCCATAGAGTTTTTTGTCTCACTCCATGTTACTTCAACCATCATTATGTTATTCTGACTGTGTAGAATTTTATCTGCAAGCTCTTTTGATAGATATTCTGAGGTTGCCACAAGTGTTTCAATTTCAAGTTCTTTTAGGCATAAAGCAGAATATATCTGTGGCATTTGAATTAGAGTAAATCCATTAACTACTATACTTACCATTCCATTTTTTTCTATTAATAATTTATATGGAACTAAGAATTTGTGGTCATATTCATGGACAATCTTTTTGATTTCCTTGAAGTCTATTATCATTCCATCCGAGTTTATTTCACCAAATACCATCACGTGTATTTCTGCGTTATGGCCATGAAGCCCGTAACAAGGTGACCTAGAATTTGTATGAATAAAGTGGGCATATGATATTTCTCCATTCCATTCTATTTGTTGAAGGTTTTTGATTTTATCCATTTACTTCACCCCTGTTATTGTTTCCATTATTTTCTTTTTCAATATTAGACTGAATCCAGCCATCATAATCTCAGCAGGATTTTTTGACAATACAATTTCATTTGCTTCTTTACTATCCTTGTGTTTGACTCTTAACACCAACTCCATCTCTATATCTTGAAATGTAGATTTTTCTGGTATTATAGTTCCTTTAAACTCTGTGCAGGTGCAAGGTCTGTCACCAGACCAACCACACCAGGTTGAGTCATCTCTCGGACTCGAGAAAGCATGGTCATTGTGAGTATGATAAATTCCTTCATGTCCACAATTCTTGCACCTTTCATGACTTACTGGTCGTGGACCTGGTTGAATCTGGAAATGAAATGTTGGGTCACTACTGAAATTAACTTTTTCTTCAGGATAATCACTAATGTAATTACATTTAGGACACTTTTCAACCATTATTTTATCACCAATAAAGTTTGTTTCCATTTTAGTTCCACATTTAGGACAATCTGGATGTACTACCTCTTCTGCCATATTAATCCTTCTCCTCCATAATTAAGTAGTTATCATTTGCATAAGTATAAGCTATATCTCCGCTACAACTTGAGCAAATAATCTTGTCATTTATTTTCTGTGTTGATTCATCCTTTTCTATTGTCTTGTCACATACAATGCATACAACAGGTTCTTTATCATCCATTATTGCAACCATATAGTGTAACTGTGGTTCAAGCTTTTTGAGAATTTCTTCATCTTTAGTTATAAGTACAAAATCTTTTGCACCTAACACCCAATGGTCTTTCTTTTCCTTTTCAGCTATAGTTGGACAGTCTATTGTTATACCATTATTATCTTCTGTCACTACTAACTTGTCTGTTTGGGTTGTTTGATATTCTGCATATACTATCATAAATTTACCCCACGGTAAATGTATTACTAATTCCCATTTATCATTTTAATATCCATCACTTCAACTTCCACATTGTTAGCTTTAAGTATATCAACTCCATTTGTAGGATATCCATGAGGTCTTATTATAACCTTTTCTATTCCACTTTGAATCATTCTTCTTGCACACATCATACAAGGTTCACAGTTTATGAACAGCCAGGTTCCTTTAGTTGATATTCCTTGCCTTCCAGCATTAATGATTGCATTTTCTTCAGCATGAATGCAGCCGATTTCCAACCTCTCACCAGATTTTATACCTAACTCTTCACGACTACAAACTCCCTCTCCACCACAATGAGTGGTTCCTCCCCTTAAGTAACCATTGTAGCTAGTGGATATAATAACATTCTCGATTGGGTCTACTAGTACTGCACCAAAATGCCTATCTTTTCTAAGGCATTCCGAAAGTTTGGAAATTACATCACAAATTTCCATGTAAGCTAGCATGTGTTTTGGCTTCATTGTCTATCACCCCATCTTTTTGATTCTAGTTTTAAACGGTCTATACATTCCATTTACATATCTTTCCCATACACCTTTTTCACCTTTAATTGGTTCAGCATCTGGTGGAAGATTTATTAATTCCCGAGAATCAAATGCTATGCCTTTATCATCATAGAATGTTTCTATATACTTACCCATTACTATCTTACCATTCTCGAATTTATGTTGAGATAATGGACATATACTTCCTTCAGCTTCTAAATTCAATTCAAACTCAGTACGCTTCCTTGCACCTAGTGCACCATTCTTTGGATTCATCATTGATGGGTCTCGATGATAAGGTACATAATCACACTCTACCATTGGCTCATTCTTAGTGAAAAATTGATGTTGTATCTGAACCTTTGCACCACACCTTGGGCATTTTATTACTGGTGCCCCGAATTTTAACTGAAAACATTTAACATGGATATGGTAAATTTTATTTTTATCAACTACATCTGGAATTGAAACAAATTCCTCATCTTTAATCATACCACCTTTTTCATTCTCCTTACACTCTTTTTCACACAACATACATATTTTCATACTACTCACCTCAATATGTCATTGAATCCACTATCCTTTTGCATGGGTGTTCAGCTCTTAATTTTTCTGCTTTATTCCAATCATCTTCATATGCTGTATATCCACATTTAGAACAATAAATTTTGTAAATTGGAGTTATTCTTGCTGCCTGTGTCTCAAAAGGCAAACTACTTCACCTTCTTTTGTTCTTGCAATGCATGGGTTAGGCCTTTTATAGAGCAGGCTATACAAAAGTTGGATTGGGTTGGATTTAATTGAAGATTACTTGGTAGTGGACATCTCTTGTTTATATCAAATACACATTCATACACTTAAATCACCTTTTACTCATTAGAGTTCTTAAGTCTATTCATCATTTCATTGAGCTTCTTGAGTTTCTCTTGCTTTTCACCTATATCCACCTCGCAGGAGTTGATGTTTCTCTGTAGAGAATCTATCTTATAGGCAAGTTCCTTCTTTGGCTTTTCTGTATCTTTCTTGAATATCAATTTACCTTCAGATATAGTACCCAGAAGGTATGTTGACTCATCCCAGCCAAGTATGGTTTGAACTTCTTTCGGGAGACTTAAGTGCTGAACTTGAGTATACCGGTCTCCATCGTACCCATCAAAGCTGTGCATTTTCTCTTCGTGAGCCTTTATTCTTGTCTCAAACTCAAATTGCTCAGGATTACCCATTTAATTCACTTCCCTGTTATTACTTTAGAATTTGGACAATTCCCGAATGGGTCTAATCCCATAGGCCCGAATGCTGTATACTTACTTATAGTGCATCCACAATTAGCACATTTTTTTATACCATATGCATCCGGCTCACCATAATCATGTCCACCTTTCTCTTTTGGTAGGTGGTTATCATTGATAGGTTTAAAACTCATTGTTCCTGACATACCAAACCATTTTGGCTTCTCATCCTCTTTATCTGACTTCATTTACTTCACCTCACCCTTAAGTTGTCTTATTACCCTTGCTAATGCTATTACCCTACCTTTTTTCCTTGAAAATTGGTCACCAAATACACAAACAGCTATATCCTGCGCCACTACAGCAGGAATTGTTGAGATTTCCGATTCCGGCTTACTTTGTCGAAGTGTTGGATTTACAATTTTTATTCTCTTTTGTTGAATAAAATCATCCCATTCATCTTTATTATAAACTTTGACAATTGTAAGGTCATTAACTTTCATACTAATAAGTTCTCCATATTTATCCATAATTTCTAGTATCCAACCTGTTACACGAGTTGGTACCGATGATGGACATTCTTGCCTAATTTTATAAATATTTCTTACATATTCAAATTCTGGATGCAGTTTATGTTCATCTAAAACTTCCAACATTTTCTTTTCTGCCTGTCTTAAGTTGTCCATACTCAACAACTTATCTTCTTTTTTATCTTCAAAAGAAACAACTGTCCATTTCATTGTACCAAGTTGAGTTTCTAAATATAATCCATCCTTTTCTAGTTTAAGGTTATATGGATAGTCATCAACCTGAATTGGCATTCCAGCTTCTAATTTCTTTTTGAATGCATCTACAATATCTTTCATGTTAGTCATTTTTACCACCTCTACTTGAAATCCATCAAACTCATTGTTGTTTTTCTTGTTACTATATCCTCTATGTTTATACCAATTGCTTCTACTACTGGACCTAATGGGAGTGTAAAACATCTTCTTATATGCTCTCCCATGTCTATCTCAGCTATATCACTCGGAAACTTTCCATCTACATCTATTGCTATTACATCGGTTGGTATTGAATTTGGTATTTTAACTTTCTTGACATAATAATATCTAATCTTACTTCCAAGACCAAACTCTTTTCCCATAAATTTATTTGAGTATGTTATGGCTCTCATTTGGATTGCATTATTAGCATACTCTTCTTTGTTAATTGTTATTGGTATTCCAATTTCTTCTGGTGGAACCTTACCCGAAACAAACTCATTGAATGAATCTTTTACAAACTTTTCTACTGTCTTTTTATCCGATGTTAATACCACCTGCAACAATTCTTTTTGAATCCTTCGAGTCCAAAGTGGAGTCGAGCTTCTTTTAGACTCAAATCCTGTTATATCTTGTTGAGGAGTTACGAATCTTCCACCATCCCAAATAGTTATTCCGGCGTATTTCTTTTTCTTCCCACCTTGGAACCATTTTGAATATAATTTTTTAAATTCAACCTTCAATGTAGATGTACTTGCACCAAACTGTTTTATAAATTCAGGGAATGTTTGATTGAGTTGAAACTCCATATCTTTTGCTATCTTTACAATATCTTCTTGACTAGAACCAGTAACCGAACAGAGCACGGAATCTGTGTCTCCGTAGCGAACAGCATACCCCATCTTACTTACATGGTCTGCAATCCAGTGCAAATGCATTCTTGCAATTCCTGTGACATTGTTAAATAATAATCTATCCGACAACCGGAAGTGTTCATTATCTAACACACCAATGACTGAGTTCATAACCCACTTGAAAGCTTCTTGATTTGCAAATGCTGCATCATACTCTTTTGTTCCTTTTTCATGTTTAGCCATTTCAGCTTTCATTTTATTTCTCATTTCCATCATATCATCAAGAATTTGTGGTAGTAGTCCTCTTGGCTCTTTCACTGTCATTGTATTTAGTCCAACAGGTAGCTTAAAGTAATCTTTTGTTGGGTCTGGAGTTCCTGCAAGTAGTGTCTCAGGTGATATGTTAAATGTTCGGATAATATTAGGATATTCTCCTTTTAGGTCAAATACTACTACATTCTCGAATATCCCTTTTGATGGTTCTAGTATAGCTGCACCTTTAGCTTGTTGGTCTGAATTTTTTATCTTTTCTGGTCTGGAAGGTAGGACAATCCTTGACCCTCTTAACTTATAGAACACCATGTTCTCTACTATCCTTGTTTCCATACTAGTGTCGTCGATTGTTATACCAGCTACCTCAGATAAAGTTTGGTAATGTTCAAGTATGTGAACCTTCTTATTCATCTCCAACATGAGTATAGTGTCCACAATATTATAAGCTGTGAACAATGCTATATCATTCCGGTATAATTCATAGATTTTACTGTCGAACTCAATTTTTCCTGTTCCTAACTCCCTGCTTGCACAACTTTGTAATGAGCTGGATTCAAGCTCACCATGTTGAGTCCTATATAGAACACTATATCCCCACTGAATATCGAATGTCGAAAGCCCAAGTGGCATATAGATGTTATTCTTTTTGAACCTAGCTTCAATATATGGGAAGTCATATCCCCAACCATTCCATGCTACTAATATATCTGGAGCTTGTGGTCCAATCATGTAGGTCTTATATTTTTGCAGGAGTTCAAGTTCATTTTCACAAGTAACTATTTTAATATTATATGTTCCGAATCCTTTTTCTGAAAGTACTTGTGCTACTCTATTTGCTATCTCTTGAACAGGAAAGAAATTACTCCTTGCTGGGTGAGGTTGAATGTTAAGCAGGACATAAACAACTTCCTTACCCGAATCATAAAGAGATATTGAAAGAATTTCACCTTCAGCTACATTTGGAGTCCAGCCTCCATGTGAGTTGTCAACCTCGATATCGAGGTAACAGATTTTTGGTTTAACATCACCTATTGTGTCCCTCGGACTGACTGAACCATCCTGATTTATTATCACTTGACCTTTTATTCCATAATCATACCTTACCCTATATTCATAGATTACATCTGCCTCATAATGATTGAGTTGATTTCTGAGTTTTGGTACATCAAAAGGATATCTAACATTAACTCTTTTAAGTGGTTCATTGAATATTGATTTATAACCTGGCTCCACTGAAATTATTTCTGGAGTTTTTGGAATTGATTCTCCTGCTAGGACAAAGAAGTGAGGTTGAGTATTCTTAAGTTCATGGTGTAACCTTTTACCATCTTCTCCCCTTCCATAGAGGTGCACTATGAGTTCTCCATTATCTACTGCATAGCGGAGATTAGTTATGAGTGCCTTCATTTAGTCACCATCATGGTAATAATCTAGCTTTGCAACCCGGACAGATTACAATTCCTGCTATTTCTTTACTTGCTTCTGCCAACCCTGCAGCTTCTCCTTTTTCATTTGTTACATTATGAAAAATGTACTGCCAAGCATCAGGAAACATTTTATTATGAATATATCCACATTTGGGGCAAACAGCTTTTGCTTCTACTGGAGGAATATACTTAACATGCTCAAATTCCATTTCAATCACCTTTATAAAATTTTGGAAAATATTGGTCACATGCTCCATTTCTTTGAGTTACATCAATGTATGGTTTATAATCACACAATCCTTTTTGTGGACCATTTTGTACTCTGTATCTGCAATTCTTTTTAGTGTTATTACAGACTGGCTTACCGTTTGTCATCAACTTCACCAGGTTTGAATCCTAAATTCCTTCCTAATCTTTCATCTATGATTTTCTTATATTTATCTCCACACTCTAAATGAAAATTCTTTTTAGCTCGAGTTCTAAATTGAGTTAATTCAAGTAACATTTTTATACATGAAACACATACTCTACCTTTCTGATAATATGGAAGTTTGTTTCCACAACCTAAACAAAGATTTTCATCTATCGGATTTTCTTGGTGAACTCCAACTACTATTCTAATCTTTGACCAGAAACCTAGTCCTGTTACATCAAACTCTTCAACCATTTTTTATACCCCAAAACTCTTCTGTTTCTTTTAGATTTCTTATTGCTAATTCTCTTATTAGTGTAGCAAATGGTATTCCACGAATCCTAGCAAGTCTTTCAAGTCTTCTTGATTCTTCATCCCCAAATGTAACTTGAGTTCTTTTCATCATGTTACTCACCTAGCAACTTATTTAATCCAGCTCCTGCTTCTTCATCAGTTATTTTGAGTTTCTTTTCCTTCACTAATATTTCTATTGGATTTGTTTCATCAATCAGCATTATATTACCATCTGGAATTAAGTTTGTTTCTCCACCAATACATTTGTGTAATTTGAATTTACCATTTATTATAATATCATTAGTTTTTGATATAACCGACTGAAATTTTCCGTACTTATATCCATCTTTAGGTGGATTTACTAATGTTCCTTCAACTAGTATGTATGGTTTCTTGTGATATATTACTATTATTGCACCTCTGAGTTCAGTTGACATTGAGTTCACCCATCAAAACTCATACATAATCCACAAGAACCTTCTGCTAGTCTTCCATCTGGAAGAGTATGACATGGACAGGTACATCTACCATTTTTCTGCATAGATTTCCACAATTCTACACCATGCAACTCTTCAAGTTTTGGTGTATCAAACACCTTATCAGAAGTTATCTCATCACCCCATGCATCCCAGCCATCAACTCTTTCCCTTGCAAATAATTCGACCCGAGGAAGGTCTCCCATTAGTTCAACTATACGCTTTCTTACTTCTGCTGGTTTTGCACTATGCTTTCCAACTTGCTCAAATACCACCTGTCTCACTGCCATAGATACTCTATGTGGATGACCTCTGGTTGCAAGTATGTTGATTTCTGCATTAGCTCGAGTCCAGTAGCCTAATCCTACATGCCATTTGATTTTTGGTTGTGGGGGTTTAGGTACATATTCTCCCATTATGTTTTTTCCATTACCAGGTATATACTCAGTAACTAATTCTGTATCTACTATCTTACCCTTGACCCATACAAACCCAAAAGTTTTGTACCTAAATCCCCATGCCTTTATTACTTCTAATCCATACTCTAGGTGAGGAATAGGAACCCATAAGAACAAAGCAGAATCCTCGGCTGCTATACTGCTAACTGGAAGATTTTTTATATCTTCAAGTTGCATACATTTGTAGTGTTGGTCTGCACATCTTCCCCGACCTTCATCGGAATAGGTCTTGAAGTACCAAGGAGGGTCTGCATATATTATGTTATACTTTTTCATTTATGTTCAGCCTCGAATTTTTCTATGAGAGTAAGTTGTTCCTTTAATTCTTCTTTAATTCGATTTAATTCTTTGTGAAATTCATCATGCTCTTTTGGGTCTTTATGATTTATAAATGCACTATAGTCACAAGCTTGCATTACCAAGAATGCCTCATCATGTTTTCCTTCACTATAATTTAACTCATCCACCACTTTTACCACCTTTCTTTTTAACCACCCAATATATCCTTATCCATCTTTTATCTGTCTCAAAACTTGATTGTATTAGATTACTTTTGACCTTACCTTCTTCCTCTAATTCTATTAATGCTATAGCTATTTCTTTTCTACCATGAATACTATCTAATGTTCTGCAAAGTTCATTGAAACTCATAGATTTCTTTAATACCTTCAATACACAATTGTTAGCTTTGTGACTCATTTAGTCACCATTGGTGGAATAATTGTTCTGTTTAATATATCTTGTATTGCTTTCTTTTTTCTTGCCTTTTCCAACTTTTTCTTTTTCCATTCAGGAGTTCCCTTTGCACCATGTGGAGTTTCTGGTGTTTTATCAGCCATAGCTCTTTTCTTGAAATCTTCTGCAATTTTAATTCTTTGAAGTTCTTCTTGTGTTTTTGGTTTGTTACTCCATCCACATCGACTGCATGCCTTGATGGTTATAGTTTCTGTGTCAGTCTTCTGGGCTCCTATACTTAACCTGTTTCCACAAGTTGGACATTTGTTATGCCTTCCACTATGAGTCATTTACTTACCATCCTTCAATCTTTGATAGAACTCACTTCTTGTTGCATCTAGCTTGAATACTCCTTTGAATGATTCTGTTATGGTCATCACATCTGGAACTCTTACTCCTCGACACGCCTCACAAAGGTGATAAGCCTCTAACACTACAATACAACCCTTCAATGGAATGCATTCATAGAACTTATCCACCAATAGGTCTGTCAGCTCTTCTTGACTTGTTAACCTGGCACAATAATGCTGCACCAACCTTATTATTTTGGACAGTCCGTATTTCTTATTTTTATATATCAATCCAACATGGGCCACACCGGAGTATGGTAGCATATGGTGGGCACAAAGGGAAGTAAAAGGTATTGGAGACCTTATCACTATACCTCTGCTAGTTGTTGGAAAGATTGTAACATTGAAGTCTAGCTCTCTATATCCCCGAGTGAGTTCTAGTAATGAATCTGTTATTCGTTTGGGAGTATCTTTCATTTCTGGGTCATTTTTCCATTTTCCATCTCCAGTAATTCCAGTGAGTAATAGCATAGCTCCATGTTCTATTAGCCACTCATTACCTTTTCCTTCTACTTTCCCATCTGTCAATTCATTAAATATATCGTTGAGATATTTCAAATTATCCACTCCTACTCACTCCATTCCTTCTCGAATACTTCATATGCCATTCGGATTTTTATGAACTTCTTGTGGGCATCTGGTGATTTATTGTGGTCTGGATGATATTCCTTTGCAAGTTTCCTGAAAGCTTCCTTTGCTGTTTGCAAGTCAGAATCTTGCTCTATTCCAAGAGCTTCTGCTGCTTCTTCTAATGTCATTTCATCGGATTTTTTTGGTCTTGCTCTGTCACCCATGTCCCAGTTTGGAGGAATTGTTCTTTGTGATTCAGCCATTCTCATTGTAGCTTCTATTGTTTTTCTTACTTCTTTCAGTCCTTGAAGCCACAAAGGGTCTTCTTTTGGTGGAACTCTGTATCTTCTTCCATGCCTTCTCGACATATTTTATCACCTTTTCAAGACTTTTCTTAGTTTGTCATCCTTTCAAATCTACAAACCTGAATCTGCTTTGTAGAACCCTTCTCAAATCTAATTACTGGATTAAATAACATTGTAGGACAGGACATGGGAGATTTTCTGTCCATCCCCATAGAAAATATAATAGAGGGATAGGATGGAAAGGAAATAGGGATAGGAAGGATTGTCATGACAGTGCGTGAAATCACTAGTTTATGCAATTTTACAACCATTCAATCACATTCCAGTACTCTATCTATGTCATCTTTTATCATTAATAGTAATGCAAGTAAATCTTCATCTGGAGTATTGTCCACTGTATTTTTCATCTTATCCACTATTCCTCCAATGAATTTCTGTGTTAGCATGGACTGGTCCTTACTGTAAAGTCCAACTACTCGGTCTATAATAGCTTTAACACCTTTCTTTATATTGCTCATTTTCACACCTTCCTTGCTGCATAATACATTGCCCAACAAAGGCATCTTAGTTGTAGTTTAGGATTCCCACGCATGGCTATACGATAATCGAACTCAGCTAGCTTTATAAACAATGAAGGTTTTATCTTGATTATATTCTCGGATTGGTCATTAATTAGTAGTTCAAGGATTCCTTCGAGTATATCTATTGGTTTAATTCCATCTTTATCCACCAACTCGATTATTATTGTGTCGGATGCTAATGGGTTTGTAAATATACTCCTGTATAGACTTTCCCACTTAGCTGAGGTGTAAGATTTAGATATCTTTTCTACACTTTCCCTGTTTATTATTGGTTGTGTGGACAGAATCGAAAGTATTTGAAGTAGGTCACGAGGTTTTCCATTCGAGAGTTCAAGTATTCTTGTCATTGCTTCTTTTTCTATATTTAGATTTTCTGCCAGTGCTATCTTATTCATGAACCCACTTAACTTTTCTATGTTGAGTTTGTTGAAAAAGAATTTTGCACATCTTGACTGTAATGGCTCGATTATTCCATCAATATCATTTGCTATGAGTATGAATCTAGCTGATGAACTATATTGCTCCATTGTCCTTCTTAATGCACCTTGACCTTCAGAAGTAATATTATCTGCTTCATCTAATATTATTATGTTTATGCCATACATTGAAGCAGTTCCAGCAAACTCCTTAACTCTTCCTCGAATAACTGGTATTCCTCTATCCATTGAAGCATTGAGTTCGAGTACACTAGACCCAACATCTTTTCCGAATAGGTCACCTACAAAAGCTTTAGCGGCAGAAGTTTTCCCAGTTCCTGGTGGGCCATAGAACAACATATTAGGGAATTGGAAGGTCTTAGATTTGAATTTCTCCACCCATGTCTTTAAGGTGGATATAGTATCATCTTGACCCATGACATCCGATAATGTTTTTGGGCGGTACTTTTCGGTTAAGGGTTTGGTTTCAGTCATTTATTCACCATATCTTTTATGTCATTTGCCTTATTAAATGCTCTTAGACATTTTGGACAAACTTCATTACCATAACTTATTATTCTTCTCCAAGGAAATTCAGGGTCTCTTTTTACAAAAGCTTGAACAGATTTAATTGTACCACAATGGTCACACTGGAATACTCCAACAGGTCTACCATCCCAATTTCTGAAAGTATCTATAAGGTGCATAAAAACAATTGTATTTGTTTCATCAAATTTTTGGGATTCCATAAATTCATCCATCCACTCTTTCCATTATTTCAGTTAGTAATTTTACATCTTCTAAATCTTTAGGTCTTCCTGTACTACGTTTCAATTCAATTAAATCTGCTATATCTATTGTATTTATAGTTGTACCTTCTTGCTCAAACAAAACTCCTCTATTATAAACCTCATTCCAAATTCTTCTATCCAATTCACCCAATATTATGGCATCTATTTTTACTCCATTTATAAACATTACAACTCTACTTTCTATCATTTTTTGTGGTGTAACTTCACTTATCGATACCATTGTGTCTTTTAATACACAATTGTTATAACCAAGCTCTTTTAATATTTGTAGAAGTTGAGCTGTATCTGTATAAAAAATCATAATATCTATATCAAATGTATTTCTTGGAACTCCATAAAGCATTGATGCTATACCACCCACAGTAAGATATTCCATTTCATTCAACTTATCAAATATTTGTTTAATAGTTAGCATTATTTCCACCTTTAACAATTCTTTTCTTGTTCATTAACTCTTGAAATTGCAAGAATAACTTGAAATTATCAGGATACATCACCACAAATCTTCCATCTCTACACCTAAACTTAACACCTTTTCCTATTGGTTTATCTTTGTATGGGTCAGGAATCCCTTTCAAACTTTCAGCTAACTCAGAAAGGGTCTGACTCATTCGATTCCTCCTTTTCTTCACCTAAACTAACTGTTGTTACCTTACCAGCTGGACTCATTGCTTCAATTATCTTATCTACTGTCCCTTCCCCGACACCCTCAACTTTTGATAACTCATAAGGAGTGTTTAGTATTACAGTTAATATTTGCCTTCCATCCCCATTATACTCTTTTGATATGGCTTCAGCTTTGGTTGTTCCTACTCCAAATCCCCTAAGAATATTAACAACTGGGTCTGCATGAGTTAATGATTTTAATGCTGGCTTACCTCTGTCTTTTCCATCGAGTGACTTCTCTGCTATACTCTTCATTACATTTATCATCATCATTTGTGAATCACAAAAGATAGGTGGACAACCTCTTACTGAAAGACTTGCTATTACACCTAATATATTAGATATCATATTCTTGTGATATATTTCATTTGAGTGTTTTATTATATCTGATAATGATAATTCAGTTACAAGGTATGCAAATGGGTAAGATTCAACCATACGATTGACTTCGTCTAGCATTAATGAGAAGTTAAGGAAGTCTTTCGACTTACGCTCGAATGCTACCATATCATCGTAGACATAGTCACCAGATTCAAGCTTAGCTTCTACTGCTCCGAGTTCTTTTTTAAAGTAAGAAATTAAGTAGTCTGGTTCCCTGATATCCACACGCCAGTGCATCAATGTTTTCTCCTTGATAATCTCTTTTCATTGAGTTCAAGTAGTTTGTTGTAGAATTTTATAGGCTTCTCATGATAATCATAACTTTCATTAGTACAATTAAACATTTTATTTACTAAACTTCCGGGGCAATCATCGCAACCTTCTGTTTCAGGTTTTTGATGTTGTCCACTATATTCACAAAAGAAACAATTAGATTCAACAAACTTTCTTCCAAAATTCTCATGAATCCATGTTTCTTTCAACTGACTTACATAATCGGATTTTGGATTACCCAACTTTACTTCAGCTATCCACTGCCACATTTCAAGACATTTTTCCCATGTCTTATCTAGACTTAACCATGGCTTCTTCATATTACTCACACCCACCTTTGAATATACATGCTCCACCATCTTTTGGAAATCTTGTCCCTTCTTCAGGTTTCCAATTGTCAGTTCTTTTGCTATCTAGATTCATATCAATCATAAACATTATATCATCCGACTCACTATCTTTGCACATTATTCTTACTTCTACCCACCAACATAATTTTCTCCAGTAGAATCTAGGCTTGCTGCACTCCATGTAAGTATTAGGATTAGATAATGAAATTTTAGCCATCTCACAAATAACTCTCTTGCACCATTCTTCTTTGGGGGTTTTGGAGAATAAATTTAGTAATATTTTTTTATTTATATTATGATAAGTTCCTGGTGAGATATCAAACATTAATTTTAACTTTCTCAGCTGCATTTCTTTCCAGAAACTTTCTTGGTCTTTAACTTCAATCATTATCTCACCTATAAGTATCTTTTTCTAACCTCAATGCACTCTTTACTTCCAGGTGCGTACAGTTCTGGACAGACCATGCAAGCTACACAACCTTGACACTGTTTAGGTATTGCTTCATTTGGTTTGGCAGCCATTGTTATCACTCCACATGGGACAACCATTTCCAACACATTTCATGCCCTTAAACTGAAGTCGTCCGCAAGAATATGGCACATATCCCCTACCCATACTATGTTTAACATAGTACTTTCGAGCATTAAAGTTCTCTTTATCTTCCCAATTTGCATACTCAGCTATTCTATCTGTTAAATCTAAAGCTTCCTTTTCCGAGAATTGCAGAAAATTCAAAATGCAAACATATGCAACTCTTGCATCATGAATAGGATTTAGTGAAAGAAGTTCATTGAGTACACACTTTTGTGGAATGATTTGGTCAAGATATTTAACTAAATCATTTGTATCTTTTCCTATGCTGAGGGACTGGTTGGTAAAATTCTCCATCGGCAAGGAAGTAGAACCATTACCACCAGTCCCTGATATCCTGACTAGCTCATCCAATGTCATCTGCCTACCCTTTGTTACATATGACCCATACCTAACTACAGGATTCTTGATTAAATCTAATATATCTTTTAAACTCGACAACATACCAACAGGAATAGGAGTACAAGTGTATTGAATAGGATTTGTTTCACGATGAGTTAATGGAACTCTATGAAGTCTTTTTGGTTCACAACACCGGAAATCCACAGATTTTAAACCTAGTGTATCTGAGTGTCCTTTTCCGATTGAATTATACTGTCTAACTTCTGAATTTGCATTAGCGATTTGGTCTCTTATAAGCTCGAACACATAGAATGATTTATTACCCGAATGTATAACACAAACTTGTTCTCCAATCTTTTCATCCCACTCTACAAGCTTAAGCATATCAGTGTGAGCTTGCTCTTGCTCTTTTAGTACAGGTCCATTTCCTTCCATTTCAGTGAATACTTTTTCCATAAGAAGTTGACCTCTGACTGTCCTATTCTGACTCATCCAAACAGAGCCTTCTTTATGGTCGAGCATTTGAATATTAAGCAAAAATGAATCCCAACTAGTAACATGAAACTGAAAGGGTGATGCTAGAGTCCTAACCATACCATCCATTTTGAGTTCTTGAAGTAGACGGGAATAGTCTGACTCTAGCATGTTTATCACCTCACTACTTCTTTACTTTCTTGATTAATGGTCTGACCATCATGTATTGTCCAGCTTTCCATCGCCAAGGGTCTGGCTCATTATCTGTTAGAATTATATTTTCGGTTTGTGACTTCTTCTTGGCTTTTATTATTTTGATATGCTTACCATATGTAGTTGTTATTTTATCTCCTTCTTTTGCCTTTTTTACTTCTAGTCCTGAAGGTATTTCCATTTTCATACCTTCAGGAACTATATACTCAAACACTTTCCCCTTCTTCATTGTTCCACCTATGCTGGACCTTCTACAGCCGGAGCCATGTAGTATGTCGAGCTGAGTTGTCCATCCTTTGTCATTATCTTCAGTGGATATTTTTCCCCAATAGAGATAGAAAGCTTTCCACCAATGTCTGCCATACTCTTCAGCCTGTTTGTGTAGGAAGAGCTGAACTCTTCCTTGTCTGCTGGCTTTTTGAGAGTCGATGCAATTGGGATTCCTATCTCATCACCCTTCATATCATAATCACCTATTGTCACCGAGATTGTTCCATTTCTGTAAGTGAGGGTGTATAGGTGCGGGTCATCCTTTGGAAGGTCCGAAGCTTCAAGAGCTTGCTGAATCATCTTGATGAACTGGTCTGAGTCCATCTCGAAGTCAGTCAAGAACTTCTCGAATTTATGTATCGGTGGTGCTGGTTCTGTCCTTTGTTCTGGAAGCTTGAATCTTGCATATCTTCCACCAGCTCCATCCAACCTTATGTGGTCAGCTTCGAATGTAGCTGATACAGGACTTGCATCACTCATTGCACTCAAAGCTGTCAGTAGTCGAGGGATTTTTATTGTTATTGTCCCTGTCCCTTTTACAGCTTGAGGAATCCAATTGACCTGGATAATAGCTGACCCATCCCCTGCTGATTCAGCCACTTGGACATTCTTACCATCAGTGATAATGTTCACTAACTCGAATATCCCATCCTTTCCACCCTGTGCCCTTTCCAAAAATCTCTGCCATGACTCCCTTGTCGCTATAATTTTCAAAGACATTTTGTTTCCTCCCCTAGAACTCATCTACTTTTCCATCACCAGATGGTGTGGATTGTGAAGGTTGTGGAGTTACTGTTGGACTTACTACTGTACCAACTTGTTTTGGTTGATATTGTGGTTTACCTGTTGCCTGTTCTCTTTTCTCAAAATAAACCTCAAGTGCACCCTTACCAGGTGATATGAGTTCATTGAATGGAGCCATTCCTCTTATCTTATTTGCTGTCCTCACCCAGTAATGACCTTCCTTATTTTTCCCGAGCAAGAGTATAACATCAACCCTGTACGGGTTGTGCTTTTCTCCTTCTGGGCGAACTTTCAAATCACCAAATATTTCGGTGATTTCTTTATCTTCATTTTCTTGTGGGTCTTTAAGTGATGCTGTTATTATCACCTTGCACCCAACTCTCTTTGTTAATACTTCCAAAAAATCAGTATTATGTGCTTTCTTTATTACTGACCAATCTTTCCATCCATCGAATTTAGCTTGAGTGTTCTTAGCCTTCTGCTCAAGTAGTTGTTTGCGTACATGGATGAAATACTCTCCAAGGTCATCCTTGAACACTTCCTTCACGTAGTGGGATTGAATCATATCCCATATCTGACCTGATTGCTCCAAAACTACTACATCTCCCCTTTGAACCTTTACCCTTATCTGTTCAAATGAGGATTTTACATCATTCCAATTACTCACCAAGTAGTAGTCTATTAATTTCAACATCACATCAACTACTTCTGGTTTAAATTCATTGAGGTCTTCTTCTACTCCAGCATCAGGGTCTAGTATGTAGAATTTTGGAGCTTGGGGTATGGTTATCTTACCATCTAATATCATCTTTGCATATGTTTCTACATACTTCAACCAGGCATATGTCTTGCCTCCACCTGGTGCACTCATTAACATTATTCTTAACAAATCACCATGTCCAAGTTCTATTTTTGGCATTATCTCACTTCTCCCCGATTATTCCTTGATTATATCATCCTTTTTTATTACTATAACAATTACTTCATCACCAAATTTAAATGAACTCCCAAGATGTATTGTTGGCAGAGCTAATTTGGAAACTCTGAGATTACCTTCATACTCAATTACTTCTATTACTCTTGTCTTTACTGTTCTGGACATACTTTCACCTTACAAATTATCGAATGGATTATCTGCATCTTTTCCCTGTATCACTGTAACATTACTGAACAGTGATGAAGGTTTCTTTTGTTCAGTTGTAGCAGGAGCAGGGGCAGATGCAGCTGCAGGAGTAGGTTTTGGTCCAAGCTCTTCTACTTTTTCTTCGAGTGGATATTCTATTTCAGGGATTATAAGGCTTGAATTTGCAACTATATTTTTCCCATCTTTTCCCTTACTGAACTGACAACAGAACAAGAGCAATGAACTTTCTCCATATTTTATATCTTCCTTGTCTACCCAGACAGTCAATCCTTGTGTTTCCAACAGCACCTGTAAATCTTCCATATCTGTTGGTCTTATACCATACATTGCAAATGCTCTGCCACCTTCCTTCTGTCCTTCAAAATGTCGAATGACAGACCCTTCTACCAAATATATTAATCCATTCCCTGCTACCTTTTCATATTCAGTGTATGGGAGTGGAGGCAAGATTTTCCTGAGCATTGTTATTATTGTTTCTTTATTTATACCACTCTTTTCCTTGTTCCAAGCAGTTCCATTTCCAACTGTATACTCAATTATGTTTCCTCTTGTTTTTTGTCGAAGATTTACCTTATACGAACTATTTACCTCAACATCATTACACTTATCTATGTCAGCTCCCCAAGCAGCTATTCGGAAAAGAGTAAATTCATCCTTTGAATCATATTTCTTACCGATTCCCATCATGTTCATTACATCCCTATCTTCTTTTTGTCCACCCTTTTCTGTCTGAACTCTGCGCTTGGTTCCCTTCTTTAAGATAAGGACCTTAAACTCACCCTCCACCCCACTTGCTAATATCGACTTCGCATATCTGCTTGCAATAACTCGAATTGCCTCAGACTCCTTTTGTGGGTCAGTCATTCCGTGAAACAGCTCGCTTTGCTTCACTTTCTCCATTTCCTCAGTTAGTTCAGCTTCAGTTCGCCCAAGTTTTATTGCCATTTCCCTCAAGTTGTCCATATTCATTTTCATTCCTCCATAATCGTGGCTTCAGAAAGGACACCGTCCTTCATTTCGCCTACTGCTGTAAATTTTCCCTTAGAGCGGAAAATTTTACCATGTCTTTTTAATATCTCATCATCGAGTATCTTTTTAGCTTTAGTCATAACCTGTGGCGCTTGTAACAAATCACCATTGTATGCAATTCTTGCCTGACCATCTTTTGTTACATGTATATGAATAACCAGTGCATAACCTTGTTCAAGTTTTAAGTCATTTCTATGCTTAAAACTATACCAAATCTTCTGCAGTTTCAAGAGACACATGGTCTTCACCGAGTATATCTTGGTAAAGTTTATTCTTCTTTGCAATTATTTCCAATACCCTCTGTTCTACTTTATCTGCACCTTCTACAACCATGTTTATGACTGTAACTGGACTCTTTTGTCCGGGTCTATGTAACCTTGATATTCTTTGTTCAAGGATTGCTGGATTCCAAGGTAGGTCATAATTTATTATGTATGATGAAGTTTGTAACTCAACACCCAATGCTGCTGAATCAGTTGAAAGAAACATACTAGGATTCTTATCTGCATTGAAGGCATCTATTATATCTTGCTTCTTTGTTGCTGACTGTCCACCAACTGATTTGTATATTTTATGCAATGGATATGACATAGATATATGTCTCTCTATGATATCAACCATCTTTTTGAATTGAGAGAATACTACTATCTTTTCATTCCTAGCATAGATTTCATTTACAATAATTTTGAACTCATCCAACTTTGATGAGGTGTTGCAAATTATATCCACTTGTTTTGCAGTAGGAGATTTTGAATCCATAACAAGTATTGGATGGTCACAAAACATTCGGGAGATTTGTAGCAATGATAACACACTCATCATACCTTTCTTGGTTTCATCATTACTAAGGGCGTCTATAGCATCCTCGATTGAATCTGCTATTTTTTGATAATTCTTCTCCTCCTCCGGACTAAACTCAACATCATATTGATTTCTTATGAGTGGAGGTAGGTCTTTTAATACTTCATATCTAGAATATTGTATCGCTATATATTTCGATATCTCTCGAAGAGTGTTGTTTTCTCGACTACCTGTTATCTTGCCCCAATTGTTTTGGATAGTAAACTCCCTTCTGAACTGACCCCAACTTCCGAGGCAATTAGGCCATATCCAGTCGAGTATTGTGTAGAACTCGAGAACATTGTTTTCGATTGGTCTGCCAGATAATCCTATGCGATAACTTGCTGGAAGGGACTTTAATGCTCTTGTTCTTTTTGCATTCCATGACTTAACCCTTGTTACTTCATCTGCTATAATAGCGAATTTATGATTTTGGTCCCAATAGGTTGATACAACTGGATTTTCAGTTATGTCCATTATCTTTTCATAGTTGAGTATATATCCATCATGAGGTTCAATGAGTTGCTGAAGTCTTTCAGTCTTAGTTATCTTTTTAGGATTGCCATCTTTGTCGAATTTAATTCCAACCACAGCCAGGTCAAGTTTATCATCAAAGAATTTCTTACCTTCTCTGAACCAATGCCATATGACTGATACTGGAACTACTATAAGAGCTTTTTCAACCTTTTGAGCTTTAAGTAAATATTTTACATATGCTAGGCTGCAAACGCTTTTCCCTAATGCCATATCTAATGCAAGTAAAGCTGAGCCACGATTTATTGCAAAGCGAAGTGAGTCCTGTTGATATGGTCTTAGTTGATATTCAGATTCTAATTTAATCATATCAATATCAATACTTTTGTAATCTGTAACTTGATTAACAAGATTTTTTATGATTTCTATATCTTGGTCATTCCATACTTTTTCTCTAAGAAGTTTCTCAGCTAATTTAGGAATTGAGGAAATAGGAACACTCCAAAACTTTCTCTCTTTATTCCATACCCTACCAGGAACCTCACCCATGACTTTTGGAAGTCGAGGGTCATAGTAGGAAGGTTTTAGAGCAATCCTAAAATTACGCACTATTGCAACATCCAAACTATTCATCTCCCCGAATAGTTATGCTGAGTCCAGTTGTTGAGTTGATTCTTTAGTTACTTGTGGTCCTTGCTCTTGAATTTTTTGTTTCAATTCAAGCATGTAAGAATCCAAATCTTTGTATCCAATTGCAATCACTTTTCTTTGCATAGTTTCTTGAACCATTGCTTCAATAAAATCATTCCTATTTCTTGATACTGAAGTTTTCATCATTTCATCAATTGCTTTTATAAATAAAGTTTTAAACCTAACCATTATAGGTTGAATTTCATCTAACTCAAATACTTTTGATTCTCCATTTCCGACCATACTACACCTCTAACCTATAATTTATAACAATTTATATCATCCTGATATCCTGATAATATCCATAATCCATTCTATCTATATAAATCTTTCGGCAAGTTTATTTTAAGACAGCTTTATGGCTAACTAAAGTTGACATAGAAAAATTTAAGTGCACACTAAAACCTTCTAAAGACAACTCAAGTTTCTTTAATTCTAATAATTTGCACATTGAGTCATTTATACATTGCAACATAATGTTATTTATTTCTTAATCCACAACACTTCCTTTTAGGGTCATACACAGCACAAACTTCACCAAGACAAACTGGAACTACATTTAATGGAATATCTTCATCCTTTGATTCTATTAACATCATTGGCCATAATGCACCACCTTCATCCCTCATCGGACAAGCTTTCATAATTCATACCTTCCTATTAATTCTCATTACTATACATAATTCACTTTTCTTACTTCTGACTCGATAACTTCTGACTCTATAATATCATCAATTTGTTCAACAATCCAATTTTCTTCTGATTTTCCATCATTGTTTTTTCTAAATCCTTTTCTCTGTATATTAAAAGTTTTACCTTTTAAAGGAATAAAATATCTAAGTTTCTTTATGAGTGGATGTGAAGATATAGCCCAGGTCACCACATTATGGTTTGACAAAGAGTAATATGAATTTTTAGATGGGTTAATCACTTTCACTATATAATCTATTCCACTAGACTTATTCTTTAAATCTTGAAATCTTATACCACTACTCAAAAATTGCACAGAGTCATTACCTGTTGGTTTGAAATAATCAATAGAAATATGTTCATCAAACAACCCCAACCCACCACTGATTATTCCTTCTTCATAATCTCTTTCATCTATTATACCAGTTCCATTACATTCATGACATTTAGTATATACCCGACCACTATCAAACCCACTATCTCTAGAACAACTTTCACAAATTTGGATTTGGGTTCCGATTTGTCGCTGTACCTCTGTTTCATTAATAAGCTCACCACAAATAGCACAATGTATCTCATTCAATTCAAGGTCATCCATTATATTATCATTATCAACTTCACATGATTCAATACCAATATCTGGACTACCATAATAAACTAGGGTAACATCTTTGTCCAAATTATTCAATAACCACTTAACCTGAGAAACCCTAAGTCCATCTTTCGGTCCTTTTACTTCATAAAATTTTTTTCCTTTGTCTGTTGGCACATAGAAGTCTGGAACCCCATAACCTCTATTTCTTATACAAGTATTTTCTTCTTTAACAATACCTTCCTTAACAACTCTGTTTATAAAATCATTTTCTGCATTTTTTATATTCTCACCATTGACCACAAATATAACTTTCACCTTCATTGTACCAGCATCATAAAATTTTATTGGACCACTAATTTCTGTATCTTCTATAAGTTTTTCTAGTTCATCCATACAACAGCCTATATATGTTCTAGAATCCGAATAATCTTCACGATTATGACTTTCAGAATACTCACATTTTCCACAACTATCTTTACTGAAACATTTCTTTTTTACCATTATCTTCTTTGGTAGTGATTTTATCTTATAGTATCTAGCAAATTGTTCATTGCTTAGTACTACTGGACTTTTCCCACCTATTTCCATTTGTACACCACCTACAAATTATTGAATGGATTATTTTCATTATGAACATTATTTAAGTCAACTATTGTAGTTTTTGATTTTGAAGTATTCTGTTTCAATGGTAATTCCACCAATTCACTTTCTGGTATATCTATGGTTATCTGGTCCCATTTAACTCGCTTTGCTTCTATTGCATCTCTAATCTTTTTCTCTGCAATTGTAAGATTAGAACCACCAGTCTTAATTTCTGCAAATACAACACACAATTCACTTCTATTCTCATCAGGTATTTTATTTATAATTTCATCATTGAGTTTTGTAAGATTTTGAAATATAATATAGTCTACTGGTTTACCAATAAATCTTGCATCCGATAATTCATACTTCTTGTTAAAATCTTCTAGTAACGGAGCAAGTTGTTCTACAATTTGTCCTTTCAGAGTAGAGCGGGACCTTCCTGCTGTGTCTTTTCTTGTCCTTTTCTGGAGTTCTAACATTTCTAACTCTTTTTGAGAGTTAGCTGTAGCTATTTTAATTTCATTTTCATTTATTTTATTAGTCAATTCAACTTCTTTTAATTTGGATGATTTTATTTTAATATTTGATGAATATATTTGACACATAAGTATAACAAGTAGAGTAATCAGAATTATAACAATAATGCACAGAATAAATACTAAATCAACCATTATCTTATACTCCAAACAATGCTCGGGTAAATACAATACCCACCATAAATCCAGCACAGAATGCCCCAACAATATTTACTATATACCATTGTTTTTCATTCTTGTTCATTATTGTTCCCATTCCTATCTCATCTATGACTTTTTAATACCTTTAACACGCCCAGTTTTCTTGTCAATGAAAATTAAAATATCATAATGCTTTTTAAATTCTTCTAAAGTCATTTCATGACTAAACATTATTTTTCTATTTTTACGATTAACCATAATTATAATAACATCATATAATGGGTCAATTCCATATATTTTTTTTAATTCTATGAGGACATTTCTTTACTGTTTCATTCTCTTGAAGATTCATTGGGCATCCATACTCATTAAGTTTACAATTAGCACAATCACTATAACATATATCAACTGGAGGAATATTTCTTTTCATTATTTCACCTTTCACTTCTTCCCACCCAATTTCCCAGTTCCTTTACAACTTTGACATTTTATTACTCTCTCAAAAAAGCGAGAGTAATAACTCCCCTTCCCATTACAAACCGAACACTTGGTCAAAGATAGTCATCCTCGGTTCTCTTTTCCTTGACATCATCCGACCACCGGAAGGCTGCACACTTGAAGACTGCTCCTACTTCAGGTTTTATCTGGTCCACTATTTCCTTCATCTTGTCATCAGGAACATTCTTCATATACACTGTGTCTATGCCCCTTGTAGTTACAGAAGGTCTCAATATGAGTTCATTATTGTCGGTGATTATTAGATGGAATCTCTTTCCACCGAATGCCTTCATGTACTCTACCATAGAGTTTATGTGCCCTTCCTTCTTCGCGTCCATGTCCATTCTAGCCATATTTATTCACCTCCTTTTGTTAGTAGTTTTTCTCTATTTTCATCCTTAGCTAACTTTGCTGCTGTCGGGAAAGGTACTTCTGGTGGAATAACTATCTTCTTTTTCGGAGTGGATGGTTTCATTGGAACCACACAATAGAAAACTCTTATTTTTTCTCCTATACGAAGATTTTCATTAAATGAATCCACCACTTTTCTTGTTTCTGCTGCAGCATTTTTTCTTGAGGTTACATCTAATGTCTCAATCCACTTATGGCTTATATCTCCAATCACTACATCCACATTTACCATTTTTCATACCTCCTTATCCTACACCTGGGTCATGAGCTGACTTTTCCCTACTGAACATTCTAATATCATCTTCTACCGATTCTGAAGTTCTAGCAGCCATGTTCATTTGTCGCTCATCTAGTTTGTGTTCAATTGATATAAAGTACTCCCAGTTTATAATTTTAACAGCATCTTTGTTAAAGACAATAAAGTAAGAATCAGAAACCAATACCACTGGTACATTTGTTTCAGTTATAACTTCACCTTGTGGATTTTTATATTTTACATTCCTGACCATATATAGTTTCATAAATTCTTTATATCTTTTGTTTATTGATTTGTCAGTCATCATAATCACCTTCAATTCGAGCAATAAAATTTAATATTTTTATTCTGTAGTATCTCGGCAAAATGCATTAACTTAGAGGCCCATACTTTATATTCATTCAGGGTCATATCATGTAAATTGAATGCTATAGCTGCTTCTTTAGTCATAGGAATCTTCATTCTATTCTGGTCATCATATCCTTCATAAACAAGTTTAAATATGGTAGATTTAGGAAGTATATTAACAACTGGTTCTACAAATTGTAGATATCCTGGTAGGGTAAAGTAGAAATATCCCTTCTCAAGTTTCTGAATTGCATCATTATAAATCTTTACCACTTCCAAAAACAATTTTCGATTCACTCTCCGAGATTTTTTATAATTCCAGTGATTAGTGACATACCAAAGAGATTTTCTTGTCTTGACATCAGCATTATCTTCCATCCATTGGCAGAGTCCAAATGGATTTCTGGTCCAATTCATAGACATTACAGTGGTTTCATCTTCATTACACAACTCTATATATCCAAGCTCATTATATCACCCCAGTAGTTCTTCCTTGACTGTTTCACATGATACTGAATAAATTAGCTTGCAACATTCTGTCTCAAACCATAATTTTACTAATGGAACTAATTTCCATCTCTTTTCTGGGCAATAACATCTTCCATTTTCTATTGGGTGTTTACAGACTGGGCAACATTGTTGAGAAATATCCGACTTATGTTGAAGATTCTCCATGTTGATATCACCTCATTCCTCATACTTACCTAACCAATCTCCCCTGTATAAAACTGAAGGTCTCTTTAGCCAAATAAGTTCATATGCATCTGCAATAGTCATTTTCTTTTTTGTATGAAGGTACCATGCTACACAAAGTGGTGAGCGTTCGATTCCTGCACCACAATGCACTAATACTTTCTTACCTTCTTTCAGTAGTTTATCTATCAATTTTGCTACTTTGTTCAATGCATTCATGTTAGCTCTGATTTCAGGGCGTTCAATTTTGGTTATTCTTATAAATATTGCACTACTCACCATACTCATAGGAAGCCAATAATCTGTAACAGTAATTATAACCCAATCTTTATCTCCACGACAGGAAACAAAGTTAGCATCTAGTAATTCTCCGAGATATAAGTTTGGGATTATTTCATTCATGTCAACTACCTGAATCATCTATTTCTTTTCAATTTCAGATGCTGAAACATCTATGACCAATGGTCGGGTCAATGGGTGTTCTGTGGCATCGGTGAATTGAATTTTGTCCCTCAACATATCCACCAGTTTCAGTTTCGCTTCTCTCCTACATCCAGCTTCTACTGTTTTCTCTACTGTCATCCTCACTCTCCATATTCTCATAGTTTTCATTTATCTCACCTTCCTTACAGCTTTATCAGGTTTGTTATAATTCTTTTTATAATTTTTTACACACTCATCACGGGCATCTAGCCATGCTCCAGCTACACGCACTTGGAAAGTTGGTGGAGTTGGATGAAATATGCATTCTCTTGGATTTGGTCTAAATTCTATACTTTTGATTACTGCCTCCATTATATCACCTCTAGTTATTTCTTCACCTTCTTACTTTTTCTGTACTCTTTTATTATCTCAACCATATTACACTCCTTACAAACCTCATTGTTAGAATTTTTACTTAGGCAATGTCCTTCATCATCTCCAGCAGAGTAACATTCTGGTACAGATTCCTTATTTTTATGTTTGCAATTATCTTCACGACATCCACCATATATTTCGGTGATGGCATCTATGAGAGTTGGATATGCTGCAAGGTCCCAGCAGTCTGGGTAGTGAATTATCTTTTTGATTTCTTTTATTTCTGATTTTAGTTTGTGATTTTGTATAAGTAAATCATCACGTTTGTAATATTTCATTTATTTCACCTTTACTTCTTTTCCTTCATTTCTTTTTCATATTTTAATTCAGCGCCATGAGCAGACATTGGGTCTATTTCCACCACTAACTCAAATAACTTCTTATATTTATTTAACCTAACTATATTTATTATTGATTCTTTTTCTCTTATCAATAGAGCATTCTTTTCCTTCTTATCAATTATTTCAATTTCTTGGTCTTTTACTTTCTTCTCTAATGCAACAGTATAATCATGTAATTCTTTTATACTCGGCCAATGATGACAATCACATATAATTATTCCAGCTGGGGTATCTCTATCGAGTTTTAATAGTTGTTCTATGACTTCTGGCTTTATGCCACCATTCTTAAGAATTTGAGTTCTGAAAAAATCTTTTTCCTTCATAAGTTTGTCATTGAGGTGGAGTAGTTCTTGCATTTTTTCATGTTCTTGATTTATTGTATAATCATGTTCACCTACTTTTTTATTGAGTTCTTTTATTTCTTCCATGTCCTTCTCAGTGCACCTATGAGCTGTAGTTAATTGGTCCTTAAGAGAATCTAATTCATCTTGATATCCAACAATCATTTTAGAACATCTAAGAGTTTGTGCATTCATCTTTTTATCAGATTCTTTTCTTATCTTATAGCAAAGCATGTCTTTGCAAGTTTCAGAGCCTACACCACAACCCTTGCAAGCTTTCCAATATTTGTCATCTGTTGATGTTTCTTGAAACTTATCACACTGCCAGTATGATTCCACTCTTCCATCTCCATCTGGTAGCGGATATCCAGACACAAAGTGGTCAAGACGACTGTTCACCTTACGTCCACAAAGAGGACACAAACCCCACGGCGTTTCGGGGGCGGTTTCTTTCCAGCCATAGTACCAGTCACACGCTGTAAGACATCTTGTCCCATCGCGTTCACAGAAATACTTATTGTCCTTTATTATGGATTTGGGGCAACCATATTTTTTGCCCTCCGGCGATTTCGGAACAGTGGAAGCCCCGGTGGGAGCCTCTCGGACCACTTGGCTCGTACGAGTATCCGTTTTGGCACCGCCTTTTCCGTCGCCGGAGGGCTTGATATGATATGGACAACTGCAACACACACCAAGCCCTCCGGCGACGGAAAAGAGTTTATGGCACATCTCACACAGTCCGGCTTCGAGTTTCATTATCTTCATATCCCGTTCTGTCCTGCCGTCGGCCTCGCGTTGAAGCACACCGACGAGATTTCCCTTGCACTTCTCTAACTCGGCTTCGAGGTCGGCGACGATAGTTTTGTTGAGAATCCTGAGTTGTTCTATTCCATGCTTTGCATCTTCTAATTCTTTTTTCAAAATTTCTATTTGCTCTTTTTCACTAACAGGTTCATTATATCCCATATTACATCACCTCTTAGTTCCCCATCCTAACTCTCTACCTTTCTTACTGTTCATCCATCTAAGGCAATTTCCACAAGTGATATACTTTTTTTCTTCCATACTTTTTAGTACATCATTTGTTTTTCTTCCACATTGAGTAATAGTGTTAGCATAAAAGGCTAGATGAATCTTTGCTCTTTTCCACCTTCTACTAGTCATAATAATTTCAACTCTTTGATTGGTTCAGGGCAATTATCTTTAGGCATAGGTATGAATGCAATTGCAGTTAGAGTTCCTTTTGGGATTTCCGTTCTACCTTCATCAATAACTGACACTGTACACTCTTTCCATGTATTAAGTAGATATCTAATTTCATATTCACTAGCTTTAAGTATAATTTTAGTGTAGGAACCTTTATACCAAGTTTCCCACCAATCTTCTTCATTTATAGCTCCTAGGTGAGATGCCTTGACTGCAACATGAGCTACTTGAGCAGCAAGCTTTCCTGGTGACATCTTTACATCCTTATTAACCACTATATACATAACTATTTCAGACATACTTATCACCCGATTATATTTCCAATGTTGCAATAAATGCCCATGATGGATTCTTTTCATTTTCATTTTGTTCTATCCTTTTAATATCATCTGGACCATTAAATTCCATAGTACCGTCATCTAATTCCTCAGTAATATGAGAAATATCTCCATCTGAGTATATCCAACAATATCTATTCATTTTCCCACCCACCCACTAAACCTACACTGTCCCCATAACCCACATTCTCTTTTACTCGAATCACAAGTCCACTTAATGAGTCCATTTGTCAATCTAACTATCCATTCTGGTTCAATCATCACTCCATCAGTATACCAGTAATATGGAAGTGGGTATTCTTCTTTTGTTTTCTTAACCAGAATAAATAACAACTGTCTAAACTCACAACAACTACCTGGAAATTTTCCATCTCTGTGTTTTTCATGATGCCATAAAGCTAATTCATACATAAGGTGAGCTAATCTCCGATATTCTTTTGGAATTTCATCTATCCTTTTCTGAATATCTTCTGTAGTTACATTTTCTTTGGGTGTGAAAAAATCTGGTGGTAGAGGTCGTTCTATCCACTTCCAAAGCTTCTCTATTTCTTCTTTTGATGAAGTTGATTCCATTATATCACCTACTCACCTACTCATCTACTAATTCTAAATTATACTTCTTCATTATCATATCAAAGTAATTTGAAGCTCCTTTTTCAGTTCCAAAAGTCTTTAAAGCTGTTTCCCATCCTACAGCACACCATACCTGATAAGAAAACATACCCAATCTTTCAAGATAAAGAGTGATATCTTCATCTCTGTTTTTTGCTTTCTTTAAGTATTTTTTTTCCTGTTCATATTTTTTATTTCTAGCTTCTTCAATTATATCCATATTAGTCACCTCACTTCTTAGTGATTATTATCTTGTTACTTTTCTGCATACTCTCCATTATAATTTTGATTAGTTTGAGAGTGTGATTATCAGTGTAAGAATCTGTGTGTAATTTCTCCTTTTTTTCTGTCTTGTCCACCCATCTAATATTATATACCATATTCATCATCCCATTGATTATTCCACCCTCTGACTAACTACTATTCTCTTTTCCGACATTATCCTTGTGCAATTTTTACAGGTAACTTGATATGGAATGTTTGTAATCATTGGGGTTCCTAAAGGTAGCCCACATAAAGTCTGAGTTGATGAAGCGAAATGTCTTTTCATTTCTTCACCTCTTTTAGATGTCTTGCATAAACTGCAAATATACACAACCCAGAATCAAACCTAACTTTTATTAATGAGTCAGGGTCTTTTCTAATTTTATACTCTAGTAGGTCTACTATCTCACAAATATTTCCTTTCATTGTTTTAACATCACCATCATAGATATATTTCTTACCTACTTTTATATTAGATTTACTCACCTCTACTGCTTCTATCATTGCCTTAATTACAGGTTTATAGTGAGGATTCACTTCCATAAAGTCATTTGCATTGGCATAACCATTCACTCGAATATGCATGATTAGTTCATTGAGAAATCTTTGAACATCAGTCTCATTCATTATTATGGTTAATGTCTTTTCTGGAATTTGCTTGTTTTCTGGCTCTTGTTTCTTTTTCATGTCACTCACCAATCTTTTGGAGCAGGAAATTCTACTTCAATGGAACGACTGTCCATCCTTTTCTTTTTATAAATTCCATTGCATACTTACGTGCTATCCTCAGGGCTGACTAAACTTAGCGGACCTGACGAGATTTGAACTCGTGACCATCGGCTATCTTTCATCAGGCTTGCTTGCATGGCACGTCATCGTAGGCGATTTACCGCCTCGCTCTACATCTGCTGGCGGTAGCAGAAATCGGCTTACCATACCACAAACCACAGATGATAAAAGGCCGCTATTCTAACCTATCTGAACTACAGGTCCATTTAGTAGAGCTGCTTCTTCTATATTTTTGAACCATCCTACTAGGTCACTACCAATATATTCTCCACTATCTCCATATGTCGGATAAGTTACTTCAATCATTTCTACCACCTAATCTTTAACCACTTTCTTGAATTTATCTATGAGCTCTTTAATCTCATCAAATGATAATACATTTGACTCGAAATTTGAGTTGAATTTATTTCCTTTATCTTTTCCAATTCCTATCATAGATATTCTTATGTTATATCCCATGTTTACACCTCACTTCAACTTTAACTTAATCACTGGGAGAGACGATGGCAGGTGATGCCATGCCGAAGTGCTCAATGGGCCGAGTGGATAGAGGCCCGGATTTACCATCGTCCCTCATTCCAGTTGTAGTAGAATCTCCTGCTACTACTCAGAGTTTATTAATTCTTTAGCTACCTCCTTCATTTTATCTGGAAGTTGTTTAGCTATTTCCTCAAGGAAACATTCAGCACAGTAAAGTTTTGTTACCTTTCCATCCTCTATAACTCCTATTGCAGTAGTTACATTGTCCCACTTATCAGTTCCGAACAACTCTCCACAAATGTCACACATTGCTGGAAAATCTGTACTTATCTGTACCATGTTTATCACCTGGATTATGTAAATCTATCTGATGTTAGTGGCATATGACGTTTGTGTTCAGTTTGTTTATAGAGTGCTAGTACTTTTCTCACCTTACTTTCTGATATTGCAACTTTATGTGCAATACATTCTGGGTTAAGATACCCAGATGATATCCAATCTAGTATCTGGTCTAATTCTTTGTAACTAACTCCGAGTTCACCTTCATCAGTTTGTCCATCCCAAAGTTCTGCACTAGGAGTTTTATCTATTATCTTTTGTGGAAGTCCTAAGAATTTGGCCATCTCCCAGACTTCTGTCTTATAAAGATTACCTATCGGCTCGAAATCTACTCCACCATCTCCATATTTAGTGAAGTATCCTGTCATCATTTCACTTTTGTTACTTGTTCCAACTACTAGAACATTATTATCGTTAGCATAAGCATAAAGACAAATCATTCTCATTCTAGCCTTGACATTTCCATACGTAAGGTCGGATGAAATACCAGTAGATTTACTAACTTCATGACATAAATCCTTTATTGTAATCTTGCAGGCAATTGGTATATCAAGATAGGTTCTAACTAGGAAAGCATCTTCACTAGCATACTCTTCATATGGTAGAAACATTCCATGCACATTCTCTTTTCCAAGAGCCATGGTGCAGAGTTTTCCTGTCAAAGCTGAATCTATTCCTCCACTGATTCCTATAACTACTCCATCAGCTTTAGCATGGTGTACTACTTCTTCAATAAATTCCACTATATTATTCACTACTTTTTCCATTCCTTCCATTTCAATCACCTCTGAATTTACTTTTCTTATCAGCATATATTATTATATCAGTCTTTGTCCCAATCACTTTATTCAATTCATCTATGAGTTCTAATAAATCAATGACTGCACCAATTCCAATATCTGCTCTACCCCTTCTAAGGAACAATGGATGAACCTTCATTATGTCCCTTCTATGATAAACCCATATTCCTTCTCTCATTAATTCACCTAACCTTGAAATTTGAGAACATATCAGTAAGATATTTCAGCAGATAATCTCCCCGATTTGCATCTATCGGATATACACAATCTTTTATAATAGTCACATTATAATTTCTATAACAGGCATCAAGAGCAGTAGCAAATATGCAAATATCGGTGAACACTCCTGCAATAATTAACTCATCTGGTGGGTTAGGATGAGCTATAGCCATATTAAGTGTGGTTTGATAAAATCCACTGAATCTTGTTTTTTCAAAAGGATAATATGACCTAACTCGAAGTTCTTCAACTATTTCACACTCTTCTGAGCCTCTTATAGCATGAGGTCCCCATTTTATAAACTCTGAATCATTGCGTTCATGACTATCACAAACAAATATCACATCATCAGCTGTTTTAATTTCCCTTAGAATATTTGGAATAATACTATCTGCACCCTTTACATACAACTTGCAGGGTCCATCTCTAGTTCTTTCTCGGAGAAACCCTTTTATCATATCTACAACTACTAGAACCTTACTCATTCTTACACTCTCCTTACTAGATTCAATGGATGGTCAGACATTCTGATTTCGATTTCGGTTCCTCGATTAAAAGGATATTCATCGAAAGCATCAGGAACTACAAATCCACGATGCATTTCACTGATTATGAATAATTTCTGGTGTGAAGTATCTACCAAGAATGAAGTAAGGTTATATGGAAATACTTTATTACATACTTTTGTAGATTCCATGCACTCTCTAACCACTACACTTATATTCTCTGGATTGTCGGGTTCAATAGAACCTGGTATATTTTTGACCCATCCAGTAAATCCTTGCATAGTACTAATCACAACACCCGAACTTCTTTGATATTCTCCTGCACCTTCTTCATAACCTCTATTATCCACTACTTTGATTGTATATCTTGATGGAAGGTATGGGCAGGTATTGGATATTAAAAATTCATTTATTGCCAAATCTGTCTTGACCCAATTACCACTATCAGTGTGCATTACACATTCTAGCCTTGGAAGTCGGTCAATTTTATAACCTACAAACTTTCTATTCAACACTCTAGCCACCAGATATGCCAATCCATTCAGATTAGTAGTTGTATAATATCCCTTACTCTTACTATTTAATCTAACTCCAAGAACAATAGAATAGTTATCAAGTATTCTATGTGAAGCTCCGAGTAGAGTTCCATCTCCACCAGCTATTATAACTAAAGCATTCCGAGTGTCTTGTTCGAGTAGCTGTTCTCTTGGTATGTATGTTGGGTTGAATCCATCAAGTTCTTTTCTCAATTTAGCCAGAGCTTCACCTATGTCATCATTATCACTCTTATATACAACAACTACTCTTCGGTCCATTAAAATTCCTCTCCTTTTTCAATCATTTCGAAGTAAGGAGTTAAGCAGAATCTATACCAATGTCCACGTTTAAAATTACAAACTATATCTTGTTGTTTTTTAGTAAAAATTGCAAGATATGTAAGATTTTCTATATGTCCAAGTAAGAATACATCACTATGAAGCATCGGAACAATTTTTTGTAATTTTTCTATTATGTCTAATTGTATCCTACTATATTTATAGAAAAGACTTCCAGGTGGAATTTCTTCGACTAAATTCAATGTAGTTAGTAACCTTGGTATATCCTTGAACCATTTGTTTGCATAGAGTGATGGTAACGGACTCCTACTGAAACAAAATCCACCAATTCTAAATCTGAATACACCATATGGTTTACTGAGGGACATAACTACTGCATTGATATTTTTATGACTGATATCAAACTTATTTGGTCTAGTCATACCAACATATGCAAGGTCCAACACAACATTATGAGATTCGCATACAGAATTAATATAATCATTAGATATTATATTACCATATATTGCTGAAGGATTTGATATGAAGCATAAACTCCCTGTTGGAGCAAATTCTAGATTATTAATTTCAGTTACTTTCATACCAAGAGTTTTTGCATACTCTTTATAACCTTCATATTCGCCTCTGAGTGTCCAAATATTTTTCCACCCTTTTGCTTTAAATTCTGCAAGCAAGTGAAATATTCCTTCACTCGAGCCAGATGTAGGATATCTGTACTTGAATCCTTTCAAAACTGGAACAAGTGGTTTGTATGCCTTAACAATTCTATCAATTATTGGCTCATGAATCTGGTCAAGGTCTATCATTCCTTCTGGAGTGGATGGTAAAGGTAATGGTGGGTTAAATCGTTCTGACACAGATAATCTTAAATCATCAACTTTAGTAGTTGTAAGATAAAGTCTGTCGGTGAATGTATCTCCCCAATGTACCAATTTTCTTACCTCTGGAAAGAAGTAAGAGTAGACTGCCTTTATTGCTTTAAACATAATCCCTCAATGATGTTAATCCTCTTAAAATGTCACATTTTTTATGGTAATGGGTTGTCTTTTTAGTTTCAGAGTTAAAATATGTTCTCTTTTTTTTCTCTTAATTGAATCTCTCTACACAATAATCACAATAATACTCAACTATTTCTTTTTTAATTACTTTCACTTTTCTTTTCTGAATAACTTTTCTCATAACAGAATCGCCCCCTCATACTGCCAATCATACCTTAAATGACCATCAGGGAAAAATATTAGTTGTCTGAGTTCTTCTGAATTTGAGTCTATAGTGAGTGAATTTCCAAGGCATACATTCTGACCATCCAGGTCATAAACCACTCCACCATGTGTAAGTTTCATTATTTGAGTTCCATGTGTTTTGAGATAATCCTCTATAATATTTAACTGTTCTAACCTTATATGATTTTCTATAAACCATATTTTCATTTCATCACTCATATCTGGATGTATTGGTTTATTTACAGGTCTTAAAGTTAATTGTTCTATGTCAAGAGCATGACATTTCCTAACAAGAGTTCCTAAATCAATATCATTATCTATATATCCATTCATTAGTACACAAGATAGTCTAACTGAGAATCCTATATTATGTAAAAATATGACTAACTCTCCCAAACTTGGATATATTGGTCCATCTGGAAGATATATTTTTTGATTCCTTTCTTGTGAGTAATGTGCAACCGAAATTGATATTGTTGTCAAACCCATTTGATACCATTGGTGTAGATATCTGTCACATTTTTTCTGTTCTCTACCAAAGATTATACCGTTAGTTTGTAATTCAATTATTGGGAAGTTGTATTTCTCTATATTCAACAGATATGCACTAACTTGTTCAGGGTATAGAGT
>Ga0209777_10000676_pt1 | contig 53907 bp, 56 predicted proteins | sample FrelakmetHBP12HB_FD_187147 | JGI IMG/M metagenome (GOLD analysis project Ga0209777, IMG submission 187147) | Freshwater lake sediment microbial communities from the University of Notre Dame, USA, for methane emissions studies -HBP12 HB (SPAdes)... | ecosystem: Environmental > Aquatic >...
TACTCGACCCCATGAGGGTCGATAGGTTTTAAGCAGGATGGTTTGCGTTCCTTCATGTTACACTCAAAAAAGATCGGGTATTGGATACCCCCATCTTTAGATGGATTCATTTTGGGAGGATGTCATTTATAACCAATACCGAGCTACTATGATTTTTCAGTCATTATTTTTTTTACCATTTCATAACCCTGTATACACATTCTAAAATCATTCGATTTAAATGCTTGTATCAAGGTTCTCAGCCAACGTTTTGGATTGATGAAGAAATGAATATTTGCAATTTTCGTAAGGAAAAAAAGTTCTTCAGGAGTAAAATTTCCCAATCCACGTCTTTTATCAGGGATGGCTCTAAAATCATCGGGCTGTATTTTACCGTCATTCACCGCATCTTGCCATATTTTAGATTTATAGGTATAATTATACATGAAGAATATCGCTGAATCAAGTGGCAAGTGCGAAGCAAATTTAATTGTTTGGTTAATGTGATCTCGTGTTTCAATAGGGGAGCCAATAATGAAAGTACCCGTGGTTAAAATATCCATCTCTTTAGCAAGATGTACGGCAAAATTAATTTCAGGAATTGTTAATTTTTTATTATAATAATCTAAAACCTGTTGATTTCCAGATTCAATTCCAAAGCTAATAATATCTGTTCCAGCATCATGCATTTTTTTAAAGAGAATCCTATCAGCTCCCGCAGCTCTCGCCCCAAATATCCAGATACGAAAATCAAATTTATTATTAATAATAAAATTCATTATCTCTAAGACTGTTTTTTTTCTCATCATAAAATTATCATCAACGAAAGTAAGAGTTTTATATCCTTTATTTGAGATATCTTCAATTTCCTTTTTTATATATTCTACTGATCGAAAAGTACAATCTGATATGTGTGCCTTTAAATTGCAAAAATTGCACCGATTGGCGCAACCTCTTGAAGTGATTATCGATGCTAAGCGACCTTTCGCAAGTTTATGACCGTTAACATAGCCATAATCATACTTATTTACTAGATGTCTTGAAGGATATGGTAGATCATCAAAATTCATTTTGATGGTTTCAGTTTTCGTATGAATAATTTTCCCTTTATTTTTATATGCTATATTAGGGATGGAGGAAAAATTCTTTTTTCCTTTTATCGCATCCATAATTGGGTTAATGACCGTCTCACCTCTGCCTTTCACACAAATATTTGCCTTATGGTCTACCAAGGATTTCTCTGGTAAAAGAGTACTATGTGGACCACCGACGATGAGAGGTATGTCTGCATCAATTTCACGAATAACCTTGGAGATATACATTGAATTGTTTTGTTCAACTGGTTCACAATAGAGGGTCATTCCAACGGCATCACAATCATTCAATGCTTTTTTACAAGCATCTTGAGTGAATTGTTCAGCATTACAATCAACAACGGTGACCGTATGTCCATTTTTCTCAAGCGTACTGGCTATATATAAAATTCCTAATGGGGGAAGATACGGGTTAATGGGAATATAGAATTTTTCTGCAAATTCCATCATGCCAGATGCGGGATGAATAAGTAAAACATTCATTTTTTTCAATATTTTAAATAAAAAGATGTATAAAGTTATTTCGTATTTGAAAATTTGTATATTTCATCGTAACTCTCTATATTTAGATGGAAACTCGATGATTTCCTTTATGAACTTTCCACTGGAAAAATAAATGTCATTGAGGTAAAAATGAAAAATGTACATAAGAGAACCTTGATAAAAAATTTTTATCCGTACGTACAGGATACTTCATTGGGATTTAAATGGTTTTCATTGTTAAAATTTAGAAATGAACGGCCTCATTGGTTTAATGATCAGATACGAATTAATTCTGCGTTTCCTCCTTATCCATCTCAATCCTTTGATAGAATCGTCGATATTATTAAAAATAAAAAACGACTGCCTCATACAATAGATTTTGCAGTGACTCAACGGTGTCCGTATCATTGTCCACACTGTAGCTATGGTCATCGCAAGAAGGAAGAACTTAGCTTAAATGATATTTTGCAACTAATCCAAGAAATAAAGGATCTGGGAACCGCGATACTAGGAATCACGGGTGGTGAACCGATGATTCGATCAGATCTTGAACAGATAGTAGCTGCTTGTTCTCCTGAGATAGCAACGATTGTCTATACCACTGGATTTAATTTTGATATAAAGCGGGCTGAGACGTTATATGATGCCCATATTGGATCAATTATTATTGGTATAGATTCAACAGATTCAATAATTCAAGACAAAGTCAGAGGGGAGAAAGGATCCTTGGAACTAGGGATAAACGCGCTAAAACTCTGCCACGAAGTAGGGATTTATACGGGAATTAATACCATAGCAACGAGAGAACGAATACACAATGGAGAACTCGAAAGAATATATGATTTAGCGTGCTCGCTTGATGTAGGAGAACTGAGATTAAATTTTCCGATCGCTACTGGACGATGGGCAAGATGTACAAATGAGCACCTAAAAGCAGAAGAACTAGATCTGTTGAAAAGTATACGGAAAAGACTAAGTAAGAAACGATCAGGACCAATTGTTACAACACTTGCGGAATATGAATCAGAAGATTTTATGGGTTGTAATACAGGGTATCAGACGTTATTTATCGATTCATCTGGCGAGGTATGCCCCTGTGATTTTACGCCACTGAGTTTCGGAAATATTAAAGATACACCTTTAAGGGATATCTGGAAACAGATGGAAGAATATTTTCTACGACCAAGAGCAGATTGTTTAATGAGAGAAATCTCTCATACGATAGATTCAGATGTGTTTCCATTATCTCCAGACGAGAGTAAAAAAATGATACCAAAATTAGACAAAGAATCACCCTATCCAAAGATATATAAAAAATTATCCAATCGATAAAAATAATTCATATTTTTTTTTACATTAGTTACAATAAAACGATGTCGTATAAATAAATCCATCTTAGTTCTCTATGGTTTTAACCGCCCTACATTTCCTGCTATCCTGAGTTCGTGTTCAACAAATTCCAGAGCATTTTTTCCAAGGTATATAGCTGGCTAAAAATATAGGAGTTGGACGGTTATCGTACTCTGTTCATGCTATGTATTTTTATCTTTTTTTATAGAGTAATACTGAAATTAAAGATCCAGATTTTTTATGGGATGTTTTTTGTCCTACAATAAATATTTTTCTTAAAAAATCATCTTTTTTTGCTAATTCTTCATTCTGATGTAAAAACGTTCTAAAGATAATAACGGCATTATCTTTCATATTTGCTGCAACATGTTGTAATACGTCATAATAGGGATTAATACCATTAGCAATGATTATTATATCAAAATCATTCATCTGAAAAGTCATCGCATTTGCATTTTTAATTTCAACTCGTTCCTCAAGTTTTAATTGTGAAATTATTTTTTTTGCGCGTTTGACTGACTTGAGGTCTTTATCAATTCCAGTTACTTTCGCATTGGTTTCTTTTGCGATAAGAATACAAGTTGCGGGAATTGACCCACTTCCAATGTTCAGAATTTTATGATTTCCTGTGATATTTGCAAGGTGGATTTCTTCTTGTATTAGATCCAAATAATAATCGATATACAATGGTAAAAGTTTGTCTAGCTTTGAAAATAGTTTTTCACTCGTGATAAATACAATGTCAATAAAAAATTTTAGCTTATGACAATCCATTTTTATAATGATTTTATGCTCAAGAAATTGTATTTTTTTACTGGCATATAGTTTTAATTTAACTCTTTCTGTCAATTTTTTTTCTCCCTCAAATTATTATTTCGTCAACATCTATTATTTTATAAATCCTTAGATAACAGACACTACTCTACTTATAATAACTAATTAATATAGGGAGAAAAGATCAGTGGAGTAACAGTCTCTACCAAGCGATTTCTTGCTTTTAGACGTAACCTGCTAATTCTTCATCTGGTTTTAACTGTTTTAGTCGCATAACCTCTAGCAAGCTGGCCATCTCATCAATCGTAATCTCATCTCGTAAATACTTCTCTGTTGCCGCTTTTTCTTGATCCTCATTAGGTACCTGGTTCTTTACAAGAAAAATCCTCTCGATATCCTGTTTCATCTGCTGTTGTGTCGGTCTATTGTAAATCATCGTAGTCCTGAAGCTACGATGTCTTGCATGTGTTTGAACGGTTAATGGATTTACTTCTTGGTTTAATAGATGAATGATGGATGATGCTCGTAGCATATGGGGATATACTCTTCTCGTAAACCCTGCTTCGACAGCGCCGATAAAAGGAATCTGACAAATCAATGTTAAATGGTGGCATAGATGCGATTTTATACCTCATAAAAAACATGTTTTTCTTACATAAAATTAAAAAATGCAGGGGGAAGAGATCCCAACCTGAAGTTCAACTCTCATTCTTGCTCTGGAGTTTACTCCTTACTCTTTCCAATATAATGGAAGCAGGTAGGGAGATTCGGGCTCGTATTTGTTAACACATTTGTTGATATCTTATCTGTTGAACAATAATACTATCGAATGACAAGACTTTTGCACTTTTAGGAAAGGTGGCAAGAAAACATTGCTCTGCCTTTTAATCTCTCGAGCACCCACTATCTGGTTCGCCGTTGAGGAACGAAGATGGAAAGGGTTATTGGGGGCGGTAGCCCCCCTAACTATCATCCATATCCTTATATATTGCTTCTGACTCATTTAATAGTATTAAAAAATTATAAAAAATAGGGGGATACTCTCTATGAGATTTGGGTCGTATAGTATTGGAATGTTTTTGGTTGGAATCATAGTTATTGGAGGTTTGAGACCCGTATCTGCACAAGACGACTTTCATCATTCAAATCAAGACAATCAATATATATTGAACTATGTACCATCAGCTCATCAAAACGAGAGAAAAACAAGTCAGTATCCTCCAGGTTTTCAGATCGATGATTTAGTTTTTTTTGATAGTACCTATCCCCCTGGACGATGGAATGTTTCAGGATTGGATCATGTCGCGATTTATCTTGGGAATGATACTTTTATTTGCACGATAAGAAATAAAACTACCCATTCGGGTGAAGTAAATATCATTAGTTATGATCATCTTTTCCTCGGTGGAATCCTTAAAAATCCGCGCTATGCACGAGTGATTACTGCGACACCCGAGCAACGACACGCGGCGACACATTTTGTAATTTCACGAATTGGGGATAAATATCAAACCTTTGATCCTCGAAAGTGTGCTGATCCAAATGCTTCGATATCTACTGCGGATCGATGGTATTGCTCAGAGATCATCTGGGCAGCCTATTACCGTATTGGTATCGATATTGACAGAAACGGGTGGAACCGTGATTTCCCTTGGTTTTTCCCGATCTGGTCTGCAGTCAGTTGTGATGATATCTATTATGATAATGACGTCGTTCATTTTTCATGATGATGAGTCGGCAGTATTCTCGGTGAAGAAGGGTACGATACCAGGGATTGGTATAACGAAATCATCAAACACGGTTTCATACCTGGGAGAAAAGTACGGAAGAACGCCGTCTGAAGATCTCGCGGCTGTTCAATTGGAGAATTATGAGGGTTGGAAACAGAAGGTTCAGACGATCATGCGCTGCGTTGTCGAAGTGATTTCCTCTGGGACGAAACGATGTTTTGGCGACTACCTCTTCAGCATCAACAAACGATTCCGATGAATCGAGGTATGGTTACGACCTCTCCTGTGGAATGTGCTTATTTATCCGAGGTGAGAATTTATTACATAAAGCGTGAAAGAGAACAATGTTTATAAACGAAAAGAAGGTTTACAGCGATGTGAGTGAGTGTTGTTTTATGTATATCCTTTCGAGGGGAGATGATTGGTGCAAAAACATGAGCATAAACCGGTGAGTGCAGTTAGTACTCGTTTTCCTGAGCTCCCTAAGCGAACCATCGTTGCTATCCCTTGTTATAACGAGGAAAAAACCATTGGGAGTATCGTTCTCAAAGCGAAACAGTATGCAGATGAGATTGTCGTGATTGATGATGGATGTACGGATGAGACTGCGAAAATCGCTGAAATTGCGGGTGCGACGGTCTTGCGACATGGGGGCAATAGGGGGTATGGTGCCGCGATCCAGAGTTGTTTTCAGTATGCTCGACAGCATGATGTTGATGTGATGACAATCCTGGATGGTGATGGGCAGCATGATGCGGGTGAGATCCAGACCGTGATGAAGCCGGTTCTGGAGGAGAATGTAGATATTTCTATTGGGTCTCGGTTCCTCAATGAGAATAACAGCTCTGTGCCGTTGTATCGTCGGTTTGGCATCCGAGTGTTAACCGGGTTTTCCAATGCTGGTGGTAAGGACGAGCATAAGGTTCTGGATGGACAGAGCGGGTTTCGTGCGTATTCTCGGAAAGCGATTGCGAGCCTTAACCCGAAGGATGATGATATGGGGGTGTCTGCGGAAATCCTGATGCAGGGCCGGAAGAGAAATCTGTTGTTCAAAGAGGTACCGATCTCCTGTAGTTATGATGGTGACGGTTCAACGCAAGGGGCTATGGGTCATGGTTTCGGAGTCATTATTTCTATCTTGAAATATATGGAGATAGAGCATTCATTGTTGTTCTTTGGTATCCCTGGCATCATTTTGTTTGTTGCAGGGTTAGCGATAGGGATGTTTGTGTACTTCGATTATATGACATATAAAGTACTCGCGTTGGGTAATGCGTTAATTACGGTAATTCTTCTTGTTCTCGGGACGCTCTTTGGTATCACTGGGTTGATTTTACATGCGGTGATTAATGCAAATCAACGACGATAGCCTCACATGTTTTTTTAAAAATATTTATGTTTTCTACACAGGGATACGATCAACCGGTAATCTTGCATGGTAATTTATCAAAAAGCAAGCGTTTATGGAGATGATCATCAATGTTCCTTTCAGCATATGAATCTATGAATTAACAATACACATCTTCATTCTTTGTAATATAGACAATACAAAGGAAAAACATGTCTATAAAGCTTGAGAGTTTCATGAGGCAAAAACTCCATCTAGTCTTAGGGGATTTAAGAAATCCTATTTTGAAATCTTGAATCCCCTCCTTAAGAAAAACAAATGATTTATAAGTAGATTAAACATTATCCGGCTAATTGTATTAATTGAACTATACTATATAATGTAACAACAATTAAATTGGGGTGAATAATCCTCTAACAATGTTAAATCCCGACTATTGAATGCTAAGGTGAGAGATTTTGGGGGGCGAGGAGACATAAAATGGTAAACTGTCTTCATACGAGCTGTAGTGAGGAGCAGAGAGTCTGGCTCCATGAAAATCGTTGCAATACATCAGATGTTTCGTTACATCACTGGTGTGTATTTTGTGGAGCGGTACAGAACATTTCTGATAACCGACCACGAAAGATGGGATATTGGATGAACATACTATGTAAAATAGAAAAACGTTTTTCACTCACCCAATCTCAAAAACGTCTTATAGTAAAGGCATTAGAGACCCATAATTCCTTTGATGATTTATATTCTATTTTAGGTTCCGAACAAAAGGAGGTATTTATCCAAACTGTAAAAAAATATAGCAATCTTTGTGAAAACAAAATTGATTCATTTATCTTCTAGACTGAATTGACTCCGGGATGATAAGAGGCTAGTTGATAGTTAGTTTGAAGAAGAATGGATGGAGCGGGCACGTGACGGATGAGAGAAGAAAAGAAAATAAATGTACATTTGCCGTTATCCCCTGTTTCAATGAAGAAGTTACGATCGGCAGTGTTGTTTTGAAAGCTAAACGGTATGCTGAAAAAAATCCTAGCCATTCCTAAATAATATGTGTAGATCCAGGTAAACCGTCAATTGATGGTGGAACCGCTATTTTAATTGTAAAAACGGAAGAAGGATAAAGGGTACTAATGCCAGTCGAATTTGTTGAACTAGCAAAATTAATAGGTGGCGTTATTCTTCTCACTGTTCCAGGGTATCTCTGGAGTTTTTTCTTCCTTGAAAACATTACTCGTCTAGAACGCATCATCTTTGGTTTTATCCTCAGCATCAGCATGTTTATCATTGCATTCTTTAGTCTTGATCTCGTCCTTAAGATACCCATCACACAAACAAAAACACTCATTTTCTATGCCATCTACACCACTGTCATCATCATTCTCGTCCTTGCATCCATCATCAAAAAAGGAATCCCTGATCGCACAAAACGCTTCTTTATAACCATAAAAACATTCATCACACACCCAAAACAAACCATCAAAGAACACAAAAACATACAAATACTTCTACTTCTCATTGGCGTCCTCATCTTCTCAGCATTCATGGGGTTTCTCCCCCATCTCAAAGATGCATACTATCTACCATTTCATGTTGATGAATGGATAGACTGGACATACACAAAATCATTTATGGAATCTGGTTCAACAGCATTCATCAACCCTTATCTAGGAACCGGAATAACCCAATCTCTTGAACCAGGATTCAACTACTTCATTGCAACACTTGCATGGCTTACGGGTGTTAATTTTAACACCATGTTTATTTTCATGCCCGCAATGATAACACTACTAGCAAGCCTAACCGCATTCAACCTAGGAAACAGATACAAACGACGATTTGGTCTTGAAGCAGCACTCTGCATCGCAGTCATACCCACAACCTCCCGCATGATGGGACCAAGTTTCTTTGTTCCCGTTACATTGGGATTGTTTTACCTTGTTTTCCTCCTATGGTTACTGCAACAAAAAAAATCACTAATGCTCACAGTACTCGTACCCATTTGTCTCTGGGTAATATTCCTTATTCATCCACCAACAGCTCTAGCTGGAATGATTATAACTTTTATATATGCTCTTATGCTCCTCTTGGATAAGGAATTCAAAGAAACCGCACTCCATATACTCTTTGCACTTCTCCCCGTTGGAGGAGCATTATTTCTCACCACACGATGGGGTGCATCAATCTCGCAGGTCATTGACGCGTTCTTCGGAGGGAAATACCTCCTTGATTACAACCTTCCTCCGATCTGGGTCTCCTTTGAACAAATGGGCATTGTTATCTGGGTTTTTTCTGTCATCGGTATCTATTTTGCCTTTAGCAAAGGAAAAACCCTCATTCGCACCATAGGTCTCTCAGCACTTGCCTTTATCATCGTTATTGGTCTTTATGATAAAATTGGTTACGGCCCCCCCGTCATGTATGAACGATCATTCATGTACCTGTTTCTTATGATTGGGCTTCTTGCTGGTTGGGGATTAGCTGAACTTCGGCGAAGTATCGCAGAACTTGCTCCTGAATCTATCCGATTAAGAGCTGGAACGGTAAAAATCAATGCGGTACTACAAAAAACTTGTATTATCATCCCCATTATCGTTTTCATTATCATTGCTGTAACAACCGTTCCAGCACATGTTGACACCCCCTACTATCATATGATTACTGAAACTGATTATGATGCTTTTTCTTGGATCAATGAACACATCGATAATTACCGTGACAGCTCACACCCCTACGACCGAGGGGCTGTTGACCCGTTCAAAGCATCACCATTCTCAGCGATAACACGACTTTCTATTGTCTCTTCAACCATGCATCCTATACCAGGGTATGAATATCATCAAAGAGTATCATCATTTCTTTCAGGATGCTGCAAAGATGAAAGCTTTCTCAAAGAGTTTGATGTTTCAGTTGTGTATACGACAGGCTGTTGTACCAACAGCAATCTAACAACCATTCATCCTGGGATATATCTGTATCCAGGTTTGTTTGATTAATGAGAATTTTAGTGTTGGTGGAAAAATAGTGAACATAGCTATCATTGTTGGAACAAGACCAGAAATCATCAAGATGAGTCCCATTATCCGTGAATGCGAAAAACGAAAACAAACTGATAATGATTCATCGTTTGATTATTTTATTCTTCATACCGGGCAACACTATAGTTATAATATGGATCAGGTTTTTTTTGAACAACTTGAGCTGCCGAAACCAAAATACAATCTTGATGTCGGCTCTGGTACGCAAGCAGAACAGACGGGGCGAGCCCTTATCGGAATTGAGCAAGTGCTACTCAAGGAACAGCCAGATGTTGTATTGGTTGAAGGCGATACAAATACTGTTCTTGCGGGTGCTCTCGCGGCTGCGAAGTTACACATAAAAGTAGGACATGTGGAGGCAGGTCTGAGATCCTATGATCGAGCCATGCCTGAGGAGATCAATAGGGTTTTGACTGATCATATCTCAGATTTTTGTTTTGCGCCAACGGAACAATCCAGGCAAACGCTTCTCAGAGAAGGTATTGAAGAAAACAAGATTTTTGTCACAGGTAATACCATTGTCGATGCAGTGTATCAAAATCTTGAACTTGCACGTAAAAAGGCAAATGTATTGGAACGACTTGGTCTCAAAGAAAAGGAATATTTTCTTGTTACTGTGCATAGGCAGGAAAATGTTGATAACAAAGACCGCTTTCAAGGAATTCTTTCTGGTTTGCAGCAATTAGAAAAGGAATATAATATACCGGTCGTCTATCCTATTCATCCTCGTTCTCGTAAGAAGATGGAAGAGTTTGGGCTGTCTGCAGACAACATTAATCTTGTTGATCCTCAGGATTTATTTGGTTTTTTACAACTTGAACAACATGCAAAAGTAGTTCTCACAGATTCTGGGGGCGTCCAGGAGGAGACATGCATTCTAGGAAATCCCTGTGTAACCCTAAGAGATAATACTGAGAGACCAGAAACCATAGACGTAGGATCCAATGTTTTGGCAGGTACACATCCAGAAGATATCATCGACGCTGTTTCCATGATGCTTCATAAAGAAAGAGCGGGAAGCAATCCGTTTGGTGATGGTCAATCGAGTACAAAAATTGTTGATATATTGGAGAAAAGTTTATGAGTGGTGAAAAAAAAATATTGGTTACTGGTGGAGCTGGTTTCATTGGTACAAATCTGGTTAAAGAGTTACGGTCACGAGGCTATACTGTTGCAGTATGTGATCTTTTAAACCATGAGCTACCAAACTACATCCGCTGTGACGTCCGTAATTTCCGTCAGCTTGAACGCGTGTTTGACACCTATGGACCATTTGATTACGTGTATCATTTGGCTGCTGAATATGGTCGTTGGAATGGCGAGGATCATTATGAGAATCTCTGGGGAACAAATATCATTGGCACAAAACATATGATACGACTTCAGGAGAAACTGAAATTTGGTATGATCTTTTTCTCCAGTGCTGAAGTCTATGGTGATTACGAAGGGAAGATGACAGAAGATGTGATGATAAACAATCCAATTTTAGATACCTATCAAATGAATGATTATGCAATCAGCAAATGGGCAGGAGAACTCATGTGTATGAACTCAGCAAAAATGTTTGGAACAAAAACCGTACGAGTCCGTCCTGTTAACTGTTATGGTCCTCATGAGGTGTATAATCCCTATCGGGGTTTTATTCCGAAGTTTATTTACCATGCATTGTTCGATAAGCCGTATACGGTGTATCATGGTCATACACGTATCATTGATTATGTAGAGGACACGTGTCGGACGTTTGCGAACATTGTTGACAACTTTATCCCTGGTGAGGTGTACAATGTTGGTGGCCGCGAGGAATGGGAACGAGATATCAAGGAATATTCTGATTTAGTAATCAAGGCGTGTGGGAAGGATGATTCGCTCGTAACGTACAAAGATGCGGAGCCGCATACGACGAAAGTGAAGAAGATGGATTTTTCTAAGGCAGTTCGTGATCTACATCATGATCCAAAGGTTCCACCGAATGAAGGTATTAAAAAGACAGTCGAATGGATGAAATGGTATTATCGAATTCAGGATCAAAAGAAAGGAAGGATGACGTATGCCGAAATTCAATGAGTATGAAGGACAAACAATCCTGGTCACTGGTGGCGCTGGATGCATCGGGAGTAATCTTTGTAAGAAATTTTCTGAGTTAGGTGCGAAGAAAGTCATTATCTTGGATAATCTCTCGTCGTCCTATGAATGGAATATCCCGATTGCACCAAATATTCACTTTGTTTGCGGGGATATTTTAGATGATGAGATGTTGAAGCGGGTGTTTAAAGAAAAACCTGAGTATGTGTTTCATCTTGCTGCACATTTTGCGAATCAGAACTCGGTGGATAATCCTGAGACCGATCTCATGGTGAATGGAATGGGAATCCTCAAGGTACTGCAGTACGCGCATCTTGCGCAGGTGAACCGGTTTGTGTATTCCTCCTCTGGTTGTGGTGTGTACGGTTTGGATTCGAAAATGCCGTTTAAAGAGCATGATATTTCTATTAGTCTGCATACGCCGTATCAGGTCACGAAGTTATTAGGGGAGTTGTATACGAATTATTTCCATAACTTGTATGATTTACCGATTGTGAACGCCCGTTTTTTTAACGTATTTGGTCCGGGGGAAGTACCTGGAAAGTATCGGAATGTGATCCCGAATTTCTTCTACTGGGCGATGAACAAACAACCGCTTCCTATTACTGGTGATGGAAACGAGACACGGGATTGGACATATGTTGGCGATATTGTGAATGGATTACTCGCAATGGGGATTCGTGAGGAGGCTGTTGGTAAGGCGATTAACCTTGGTTCTGCGGTGGAAACAAAGGTTCTTGATATGGCAAAGATGGTGAACAAGCTTACGGGAAATTCAGCTGGTATCAACTATATAGAACGAAGGAACTGGGATGTGAAGACACGGCTATTGTCTTCGATTGATAAAGCAAAAAAAATCCTTGATTATAAACCTCAGACCGAGTTTAATACAGGATTAAAACAAGTTTATAAATGGCTACAAGAAAATTGGGATGTTACCCAAGAAAGCGCGGAATTCCCTGATAACAAGAAACAACATTCAAGAAGCGCTGTGCCTGAAAAACCCAAGATATATTTACATAGATAATGGATTTGATCCGATGGGCGATGACAATATCAATAAAAGAATACTCTCTTACATTTTTTTCGACATTACCCATCCTACACCGTATTTAATCAAAACGTATCTTGAGTTTTTTAAAGATAAACTTTTATCAAAGACGTATTCAACTCCGGATCTTTCCTCAGAATCATTACACTGGAAGAGATTCTATCATCAATGCTCTCTAGAATCCCCAAATGAGGTAATATTACAACGTGGGACACAAACAAAAGACAGCGTACTTTTTACATTGAAACGACTCAGAGAAGAGATCCAAGGAGATATTCACTGTCTTGATGTCGGATGTGGTCCTACCTCTCAATTCTACACTATTCAACTAGAAAATGACGAACGAATTCAGGTTATCTCTGTAGATCCTCTTGCAGAGGTTTACAAAGAATTGCATAGGAAATATGAAACAGATTATGATATAGAATGTGTTGTAGGCTATGGAGAAAAACTTTGTGAACTCTTTCCAGAAAAACAATTTCACCTCATCTATACACAAAACGCAATGGACCACTCACAAAACCCAATAGAGTTTTTTAAAAACTGCTATAATGTTATCAAGTCTGGTGGATATCTTATATTACATGGTTTTATTAAAGAAGGGACAGCTGCACATTGGTTAGGGCTTCATAAATGGGATATTGAAGTTAATGGAGATGACCTTTTATTGACAGACAAACAAAAAAACTACAACAGATTCAACATCACAAAAGATTACGATCTCAAACTAGTCTACAAAAAAATCACAGGAAATAATATCGGTGATATGTATACATTCATCTATAAAAAAACTTCAATGAAGGTGGAAGTCTGAAAATTCTTCTTGTCGTTGCGTACTTCCCTCCTGAAATAGGGAGTGCCGCTCATGTGTATTTTGATCTAGCAAAAGCATTTGTAAATCATGGTCATGAAGTTCATATCCTAACCTCGTATCCTCGAGCGTTTAACTTAGATAAAAATAATACTGGCAGAACATTTCCGCTAGACGAAATAATTGATGGTGTCCATGTTCATCGATGCAAACATCCTGCACAACGAGATAATGTTGTATTAAGGGGGTTGGAACATTTTGTTCTTCCTCGTTATTATTTCAAAATATACAAAAATCTAGGAATAAAGTTTGATGCTTGTTTGATGTATATTCCACCACTTCCATTGTATTATCTTGCAAGAAAAATCAAGAAATATGATGGAACAAAAAGCATCCTCAATTTTCAAGACTTTCATCCACAAGAACTTACCGATGTTGGGGTATTGAAAAACCCGTTGATGATAAAGATATTGGAACACATTGAAAGAAAAGCCTACAAAAACGCTGATTTTATTACTGTTCTTTCACATGGTGGAATTGAATATATTGTTAAGCGTGGTGGAGACCCAAATAAAATCAAACATATTTATAATGGAGTGCTTCTAGAAGATTTTAGAAACTACAAGAAAAAAAAGGATTTTAAGATAAAAGAAGGAATTGAAGATAAATTTTTAGTTTCATATGTAGGTATTTTATCTCCATATCAAGGTATTGACGACATACTTGATTCGGCAAAACAATTGATCAAACATAACGATATTGTTTTTTACATAGTTGGCGATGGATCAATTAAAAAACATTTAGAAGAAAGAATTCAGGATGAAAATATTTCAAATGTTAAATTATTACCATTTCAACCTCGAGAGGATTATTTCACCATTATTAAATCATCTGATATTTCCTTAGTATCTTTAGATAAACGGATGACTGCCCCTTGTCTTCCAGGTAAGATAATTAATCTATTTGGGGTGGGTCAGCCAATTATTGCAAGTGTTACTTCTGATAGCGAAACAGCATATGTCGTCAATAAGGCCGGAGGAATTGTTGTTGAATCCGGAGACCCGGTTGGATTGAGTGAGACGATTTTAAAAATAAGTAATGACCCAACAATTAGGAAAGATATAGGAGCCAAAGGGGAAATTTTTCATCAGGAAAATATGAATTTAAATAAAAATGTAGAACAATATGAGGAAATATTTAGATTAATAGAGGGTTATTCAAAGTCCTCAATAAGGTGAAGCGTTATAATTACATCGATAAAAATGTATTAATGTCTAGCAATGGAAAAACCTGTGATAACAACACATCTTCTAGGTATAATGAAGGAGTTTGGGGAGAATAGTGGAGTTATTTATATAAATAAATCAGAAGAAGTTTTACAGAAATCTCTCGAACTGATCGAGCGTGGAATTATTAATGACGAGGAGATAAAAGCGAGGAAGTTTATTGAAAAGAACGATTGGAACAAAATTACAGATGAGTTTGAAAAGACTCTTTCTCATGTGCTTAAGGAGTGAACAAATGTATGCAGTATAGAACATTGGGAAAAAGTGATTTGAAAGCCTCCGCTATTGGTCTTGGTACTGCTCAATTTGGGTCAAAAGTATGGGGATATGGAACACGATATAGTAAAAAAGATGCTGTTAAAATTACTCATGCTGCAATGGATTGTGGAATAAATATTTTTGATACTGCAGAGATATATAGTGATAATCAATCTGAGATTCTTCTTGGTGAAGCGCTGAAAGGTTATGATATGGAGGATTTCATCATAATTACAAAAGTGGCACCTTGGAATTTAAGACGTGATAAGTTAATAAAAGCTGCTAAAGGAAGTTTGAAGAGATTGGGTACTGATAGTATCGATCTTTATCTTGTTCATTATCCAAATCCCTTTGTTCCTTTAAGAGAAACCTTTGAGGCAATGGAGTATTTGGTTAAACAGGGCATCATACGATATGTCGGAGTGAGCAATTTTCCGGAATTTCTTGTTAGACAAGCCCAAAATGTTCTTTCTTCATCAGAAATAATAGCCGATGAAATAGAATATAATCTTTTATGTAGAAAAGAAGAAAAGAAAACGATTCCTTATTGTAAAAAACAAAAAATTAGTATAATAACACATAGTCCACTGACCAGAGGCATGTTAACTGGAAGATATTCTTCTGATAATCCTCCTACAGATAGAGCAAGGGCTTATTATCCCTATAGTAAACAGGCTTTTTTAAGAAAAGCTCAACCCTTATTTGAAGTTGTTGATGAATTGGCAAAAGAAAAAGATGTTAGCAAAGTGCAAATAGCGCTTGCCTACAACATAAAAGATCCCGCTTTTATAAGTATTCCTGCAGCCATGAATGAAAAAGAGGTAAAAGAAAATTCCTTAGTTCCCATCATAAAATTATCTAAGGGAGAGATTTCTAGAATTAATAGTGTATGCGTTTCACTTGATCTTATTAGTTATTTCATCAATTATTATGGCATATGGCCTTTTTCATGGATGAAGGGAGCAATAGATTCTTATCTACAGAGAAAAAATGGTTTTGAACGGTGAATGTCAAATGAAAATTTTTCAGGTTGTTCCTTTTTTTACACCCTCATGTGGAGGTTCTGTTACAAGTACGTACAATTTATCAAAAGAATTAGCAAAGCTAGGTCATGAAGTCACTATAATTACTACAGATTTTAAATTTGATAAGGAATACGTAAAATCTATTGAAAAAGAAGGTGTGACACTAATACCATTCCACTGTGTTGCAAATATTGGATTTTTTTTGATTTCACCGAGTATAAAAAAATGGCTTATAAAAAATATTAAAAATTTTAATATTATTCATATGCATAATTTTCGATCATATCAGAACAATGTTGTTTATCGTTATGCTAAGAAATATAATATTCCTTATCTATTGCAGGCTCACGGTTCTGTATTACCTTTTTTTGAAAAGCAAAGATTAAAGAAAGTTTATGATTTGATCTGGGGATACAACATTTTAAAAAATACCTCAAAGGTTATTGCTTTAACTAGGACGGAAGTAGAACAATATAAAAAAATGGGTATATCTGAGGATAAAATTGTGATTATTCCGAATGGAGTGGATCTCTCTCTTTTTGATCACTTACCTGAAAAAGGATCATTTAGAGATAAATATGATATTACCTCGGATACAAAGATTGTTTTGTATTTGGGTCGATTGCATAAAATCAAAGGTATAGATTTACTTATTGATGCGTTTTCTGAAGTGCAGAAAGAAGTTCCTGTGAGTAAATTAGTGATTGTTGGGCCAGATGAAGGATATTTACAAACCTTACAGAAGCAGGTAGAGGCTTTGAATGTTGGTCGTGATATACTATTTACTGGCCCGCTCTATGGGAAAGATAAATTTGCAGCGTATGTTGATGCGAATGTCTATGTTCTTCCCTCAGTCTATGAGGCATTTCCAAATACTGTTCTTGAAGCATGGGCCTGTGGCACACCTGTAATCGTTACGGATTGCTGTGGCATAGCGGACATAATTGATAATCAGGCTGGACTTGTTATTCCTTTAGATAAGGTTAGATTAAAAGAAGCGCTGTTGCATATGTTGAGTGACTCCAAGACAAGACATCAATTTAGAGAAAAAGGGCACTCGCTAGTTATGGAAAAGTTTGCATTATCTAAGGCAACTAAACAGATTGAAACTATTTATACTTCAATTGTCGGTAAAAGGGAAACATCGGATAAATGACTAAAGAAGTTGTAAAGAAATTGTTTGTTACCACAAGTTGGGATGACGGCGATATACTGGATCTTAAACTTGCCAAATTATTGCGTAAGTACGATATTATGGGAACCTTCTATATTCCCAAGTCCTGCAGATCTAACCCGCTAGAGCAACGAGATATAGTAATGTTAGATAACGAATTCGAAGTTGGTGCTCATAGTCTGACCCACACAGATTTAACTGCGATATCTCTGCAGGACGTAAGAAAAGAAATTGAGGGTTCAAAAAAGTATCTCGAAGAATTATTGAATCACTCTGTTTTAATGTTTTGTTATCCAAAGGGTTGTTATAATGAAAAAATAAAAAATGTGGTTAAAAACTCAGGATTTATAGGTGCTCGGACATGTGTTCACGGAAGATTTGACTTTCCTCAAGATCCTTATGAGTGGCAAATTGGAGTGCATGCTTCTAATGGTTCGCCACTTATGAGTTTGAGAATTTGGTTGAATTCACACATCTCGATCAAATCACTGTTAGACTGGGAGATACGAGCCAAGTTATTGTTTAACTTAGCAATGCAAAAAGGAGGCGTTTACCATCTTTGGGGCCATTCTTGGGAATTTGAACAGAATAATACGTGGGATAAATTAGAGCAAGTTTTGAAATATATTTCTCATAGAGCTGATATTCAGTATATGACAAATAGCGAAATCTTAAAACAGCATTTGGTAAAAGGTGAAAGTGATGAGTGAACTGACCATGAGGGTGATTACTGAGACTAAGGAATTTGAATTAATGAGGGAACCCTGGGACAAAACCCTTGCGAGAAGTTCTGATAATAATATTTACCTTACTTGGGAGTGGTTGTTTACATGGTGGAAACACTACGGTGGCGACAAAAAGTTGAATATTGTTGCAATTGAAGATGAAAACAAGATCATTGGAATTGTTCCTTTGATGCAATCAAAGTATGGAAAAAGCTTCCTTAAATTTGATGTTTTGGAAAACATATGTTCCGTAGATTGTGACTATAGTGGAATAATTTTAACAGAAAAAAAGGAGGATTCTTTGGATACTTTCATACGGTATTTAAAAGAGATAGTAAGCATTGAGAATGTTATTGTGAGAATATCTCAGATTGCAGAGAACAGCGATTTTCTTTCTCTTCTACGGAAAAAATACCCATCATTCGTGCAATTCATGATATTGAATGAAAGAATAATGACCTCCTGTCCATATCTGTCGCTTCCAAAAACATGGGATGAGTATCTTCTCTCACTGCATAGAAAAAGGCGGAAAAATCTACGTCGGGCATTACAATCCTTAAAGAAAAACCATGATGTTGAACTTAAGAAATATAACAGCAATGAGAATTTGAAAGAACAGATGCAGGTTCTTTTTGAACTTCATCAGAAGCGATGGGAAACTAAGAATCTTAGTAGCAGATTCTCGCATCAAGAAGAAAGAGAGTTATGCATTGATGTGTCTACTATTTTTTCTCAAAATGGGTGGTTAGATCTTTCTTTCCTTACTGTAGACGATAAAGTAGCATCAGCTGTTTGGGGCTTTAAATATAATCGTGAGTTTTATTATATGACGCCTACTTTTGACCCAGACTACTCAGATTACAGTATAGGGAATCTTCACGTAATGCTCTTAATAGAAGACTTGATTAATGATGGAATAAGGATATTTGATTTTTTGAAAGGTGATGAATTATACAAGCGTTATTGGACTCGTTCGTCTAAAAACAATGTGCAAGTTGTACTAATGAAAAAGACTTTTGCTGCAGATGTTCGACTTCGATTGTTTTATAAGTTTATGCGTTTGAACGAGATTAGTAAGCGTAGTTTGTTAGAAAATTATCGGCTCTTTCAGGATGTGAGAAAGGAGCATAAAGCAATGAAACTCATGGCCAGGGCGGGAGAATAAATATAATTGGGACAACTAACAAGTGTTCTGGTGTATATGTGTAGCGGTCTTGGTTTCCACCAGACACCTACTCTAATGCAGTAAAAACGTTTTCACTACAACTGATTTAAAAAAGTTGGTATATGATGTATAGCGGAGTTAGAAACTCTTATGGGTAGTAAGTATGTTGTAATTATGCCATCAGCTACAACCGCGATTTTCACAGTCATCTATGTTCTTCTTCCTAAAAAAGCAATGGCGAATTTTGCTTCATCCCTCGTTTGTGAAACTGTCTCCTATGCCGTCCAGGCAGCTGATAAAAAGCCACGATTTCTCAAAATAGACTCTCACACATTTGACATAGATGAAGATTTAATTGAAAATAGAATAAATGATAAAACAGGGGCGAGAATTGCAGTGCATCAATCTGGGATTCCTTGCAATATGGCTCAAATCTCTCGCATCGCTAGGGAAAATAACCTGTTGCTAATTGAAGATGCAGCACAGGCACTGAGGGCAGAATACAATGGGAAAAAAGTCGACACCATTGGAGATATTGGTATATTAAGTTTTAACAACAAGGTAATCGATGCTTGTGGGGGTGCGACTATAGTTACGGATAATGACGATTTTTTTTTGAAAACTTAAACAATATCGGGTGGAACACTTTGTACCAGTAAGGAATAGCTTCTTCAAGCTTTTGCTTCGCTCATGGCTATTATGTAAACATCTAAAATTGGTACTTGAAATAGCCAAAAAGAACCATTCTCAATTTGAACCGTCCATCCGAAAAGAGTTGAATGTTATTACTCCAATACTTCTTCAAATTTTACTACCTTTACTAGATTTTATTATTGAAAAAAGAAGGGCGAATTTTTCCCTCTATAACAGATGTTTGATGTGCAAAGGCATCAGAAACCAATTTAAAATAATAATTCTAAATCATGTTGTACATTTTACACGATTAAATTAAACCATATTAATAGAGATGCAATCCAACAAGAGCTCCAAAGCGAGGCATTCCTACAGTTATTCTCGCTGAAAGCATGCACAAGATATATGAGCCCATAATTAATTTGTCAATTACTGATAATGTTGCCCAGATTATGCTTTCATTTCCTACAGATCCTCATTTAGACGCACTGGAGATAATATTCAGTTCCGATATGATCAATAGTCTATGTAAAGGAAGATTATCATGAATATTTGTGTTATAACTTTTCCGGTAGCATACACAAAAAATGGCGGCTCAATGAAGGTGATCATGTCCAATTTTTTAGAGATACTTGGTGCTATATCAGATAACATCTTTGTGATTACGAGTTCCTTTCTTGTTATTGATCCATCAATTAGAAAAATCATTAGAATCACTAAAATTGATACCACGAAAGAAAGCAGTAAATCTGCAGCAGTGAAAATAATTCAATATATAAATTACCAATATAAAGTCTGTAGAGAACTTTTACGCATATCCAACAATATTGACATCGTTTTTATGTATGGGGGTTCATCGCTTCTTTTACCAAATCTTGCAGCGCACGTTTTAAGAAAAAAAGTATATATATTTGCTCAAGGACCCGACTTTGAGGCCACTCGAATAACATACCCACCGCTAATCGGCTCCATCCTCTACTTAATTGTTAAAGCTATTGATAAAATAAATTGGATGCTTGCTGATAAAGTGGTCATCGAGTCTAAGAGCATGATCATTTCTGAGGAAATGGAATTAATTAAAAATAAAGTAGATTCTCGTGGAGCTAGATATATAGATATCGAGAAATTTAACATCAAAAAAGAATATAAAGAGCGGAAGAAGACCGTTGCTTATATTGGGCGCCTGGAGTGCGGGAAAGGAGTCATGGAGTTTGTTAAAGCTATATTTCTACTCAATTCTTCGAATCCTGATATAAATTTTTTTATTGGTGGTGATGGAAAACTTTCAGAGGAGATTATAAGTTATCTAAAGATGAATGACGAACTTGTAAAAACAGAATTAATAGGTTGGATATCGCATGATCAACTTCCACGATATTTGAATCAGCTCAAATTGTTGGTTTTACCGTCTTCCTTTGAAGGTCTTCCAACCATTGTCCTTGAATCCATGTCATGTGGCACTCCAGTTTTGGCAACTTCAGTAGGTGGAATACCAGATATAATTAAAAATGAAAAAACGGGCTTTATTCTAGATAATAATTCCCCAAAATGTATAGCAAGAAACATAAATGCGGCATTAAATCATGCAAACCTGGAACAAATTTCTATAAATGCAAGAGAGTTAATAGAAAAAGAATTTACTTTTAAGGCCGCTGTGGAAAGATTTACAAAGATTCTTGAGGAAATCTAAAATGTTAAATCAAATACGCAAAAATATTACGCCTGAACGAAGTGTAAAACTTCTTTCAATTCTTGCTTTCTTTTTTATTATATTAGCCATAACAATCATTGCAACTACTCCTCCAGCTAGTGGCTATGAAATTTCTATTTATGATGCGTTTCCTTGGTATTTTTGGTTTTTTTTAATTTTATCAATAGCAATTGGACAGATAATAATTATACTAAGCATTTTCAATGAGAATAATAAAAAAAATAAGATTTGGCTCATAGGTTTGATAATCGTCCTTATTATAATTAGTATAGTAACCTCACTGCCGTTTAGTAGGGGTTATGTCACCTATGGCCAAGGAGATCATTTATCCCATATTGGTGAAGCAAAGGATATATTGTTTTCTGGTTCAATTAAATCAAATGATTTTTATCCAAATATTCATATTTTAACTGCTGTTATTGGTCTAATTGGAGATATTGATATTTTTGATGTATCAACCTTTCTGCCTCGTATTTTTCCATTTTTGTTTTTTTTCGGGTTCATTATTTTCTCAAGATTTTTTTTAGAAAAGCATACTGAATTTCTTCTTTCCATTGTTTTTTCGTTATCAATTCTTTTTTTTTCATCATTCGGAAGTCAGTTAGCACAATGGCCTCAATCTTTTCTTCTTCTACCACTTATTTTGTTTTTATATTTTAAAAGAAGTACGAGCGTTAATATTATCCCTTTTGATATACTTTTTATTATTTTATCAATCAGCCTTGTTTTCTATCACCCATTAACTTTTTTATTACTACTCATGGTTTTTTCAATGTCCGCCGTTAGTATCTTTATATTCTCAAAAAACAAAAAACATAATCAAATTACAACTAAAGCAGATCCAGAAAAAAAGAAAGTAATACTGCCGATTATGTTATTAACAATTATTTTTATAGCGTGGTATTTTTCATTTTCAAGCATAATAAGTGACTGTGCAAAAATCTTTTCCTCCATTTTTTATGGAACGGGTGAATCATTTTTATCAACTCAACTATCAATGGTTTCAAAATATAATGTTTTGCTTTCTGATCTTTTAAGAATAGGATTTTTTTCATATGGAACCTCAATCATTATCGGTGTTTTATCACTTTTTTCGATTATTTATCTTTTCTATCACTTGTTTTGGAAAAAAGATAAACAAGTATCACAGTACAAAATTTTATTTTTGTCCTCATGCATTTTTATGTCTGGTGGTTTAGCGTTTCTTGCATTTCTTTTTGATTTTATTGTTGGTTGGAGCCGATTTTATTATTATGTGATATTTTTTTCGTTGATGTTGGTACCAATAGCTCTTGTTTTCCTATTTAAGCCGGGGCAAAAATCATTGAATAAAACAATCAGTTATGGCAAGTTTTCAGTAATTTTAGTAATAATTTTCTTGGTGTTATGTCTATCAGTATTCACATTTTATGCATCTCCACTAGGAAATGAACCTAGTCAAGCGGTTTCTAGCGGGGAATGTATTGGTTTTACATGGTTTATAAAAAACCGAAACACTTCATATAATACCGATGAGCTTGATTTTTCACAAAGTAGATTTTTTGATGCGTTTCATCAAAAGAACAGTTCTTCAGATAACATGCGATATCTTACTGCTGCTGCGCCTGATCATTTTGGCTATAATGATTCACTACATCTTGGATCTCAATACGAAATGCATACTTATTTAATATTAACAACTTTAGATCGAATCATCTATCCATCAATATACCCTAACTACAAAGATGATTGGCATTTTACTGAAAAAGATTTTCAAATGCTTCTGGATGATTCAACTGTTTCTACCGTGTATTCAAATTCAGGGTTTGATGTATTTCTCATAAATTCATAATAATCAATTTATAGAATTATAGTGTGGTCTTAATGAAAAAAGTATTGATTATAGCATTTCATCATAATTCGTCTGAAGATGTTAGCTCAATTCGTTGTCGGGGTTTGGCTAAACATTTAAAGAAATTCGGTTGGGAACCTATTGTTCTCACCGCAGCATTTGAAACAAATGAAATTTTTCCATATGACGTTCATCAGACAAACCATTTCAATCAATTGGATGTTTGGAAAAAAAGATTTGGGTTTCAAATTAATCAAACAGTGAAAGAACAATTAAATAAACCGACATTTAAGAATAAAAAGACATTATTTGATCGTCTTTTATCTATTTTGATCGAGTTCATTGCCTATCCTGATGCCATAAAAAAAGGGTGGTATCCTTCTGCAATGATAAAAGCTGAAGAAATTCTTTCATCAACACCTATTGATGCAATACTTAGCACTTTTTCACCTGCAACATGTCATCTAATAGCTAAAGATTTAAGCCAAAAATACAACATACCATGGATTGCTGATTTTCGTGATTTATGGACTCAAAATCATTATTACACTTACTCCAAATTCAGAAAATATTTCGAAAAAAAACTTGAAATAAATACTCTAGCCTATTCTGATATTATAACTTCTGTTTCTCAACCATTTGCAGAAAAATTATCAGAATTGCACAAAAACAAAACAATTTACAACATCCAAAACGGGTTCGATCCAGATATGACTAATCCTGGTACTATCGTTAATCCTCAATTTCGAATAATTTATACAGGTAAAATATATCCCGGAAAACAAGACCCTGAACCATTATTTATCGCAATAAATGACTTGTACAATGAAGAATTAATCAAACGGGATGATATCAAAATCGATTTTTACGGAGACTATGAAAAATGGATCTCTGAAGATATAGCAAGATATCATCTCCAAGATATCGTTACCCTTCATGGTAAGGTTTCCCGAGATGTCATTATCGCAGAACAGTTCAATGCTCAACTCCTTTTATTACTTTCCTGGAACGACCCTGCTGAAAAAGGAGTCATCCCTGCTAAAATTTTCGAATACTTTGCCGCTCGTCGTCCCATCCTTTCGATGGGTAACACTAATGGAGGTATTGTAAAGGAGATTCTCGATCAGACACAGGCCGGGGTCCATGTCTCAAACGAGGGGGAACTTAAGGACTATCTTTTGAGGGCATATCAGGAATATAAAGAATCTGGAGCGGTGCAGTATCGTGGGATCGAGGCCGAGGTCATGAAATGCAGTCATAAAGAGATGGCGAGGAAGTTTGTGGAGGTATTAGAAAATGTGATTAAAAAATGAAATCAAAAAATGCTTACAGCAACTATTTGTCAAATGGTTGTGTGCCGTACATGGGCATTGACAACGAAATTCAAAGATATTCTCATAAAGAAATGGTTAAAAAACTTGGAAATATTTTAAATGATTTCTTAAAGTTAATCTGAATCAATTCAAAAAGAAACTTTCATTCATATTTATTATATTGTTAACATTTTTATACGACTCCTTACTCATAAAGAAATTGAACAAATGGTGTTATCTTTTTTGATTCCGGATAAATCCAATGTTGTTTTCAAACCGATTACCTTTGAAATCGATGATAATAAAGTATGAGATGTATGAAAGAGAAATGAACGACTTAGATCATTTAAAAACGAACACTTTTTAAAAAAATAAAACAATTAATAATATCAAATGATATTGACAAGGTGTTGAATGCAAAGAAAATATCAAATGTATAAACGCTGTGTTATGGATACAACAGATCTGGATATCGTTTTTGATGAAAATGGTTTTTGTAATCATTGTACAGATGCGCTTAAGAAACTAAATTCATATCTGCTTAATCTTAGTGCGATGGAAAAGGAAAAAGAACTGCAAAAAATCGTTGAAAGAATTAAGGTATCCGGAAAAAATAAGGACTATGATTGCGTCATTGGTTTAAGCAGAGGAGTTGACAGCGCTTATGTTGCATATTTAGTACAAAAAATTGGTTTAAGACCTCTTGTGGTTCATTTAGATAACGGATGGAATTCTGAGCTTTCAGTAAAAAATATTGAAAATCTTTTGAAAAAATTAAATCTTACTCTTAATGCAGTGGTTCTTGATTGGGAGGAATTTAAAGATTTGCAATTGTCTTTTCTGAAATCGTCAACACCTGATTTAAAGATACCAACGGATAATGCAATAAACGCTGTTTTGTATAACATTGCATTAAAATACAAAATAAAGTATATAATAAATTGGATAAATATCATAACAGAATCTATAATTGCAGCAATATTAAAACTTATTCAACTATTTAATTATAATTCGATTATTAGAGGGTAGGTCATGATGCATCCGCTTGTCACTATTGGAATTCCAACATACAATCGTCCTGTACTCCTTCGGCGTACTCTCGAATGTGTGGCAAATCAAGATTATCCGAATCTTGAGGTCATAATTGCAGATAACTGCACACCTGGATCTGATGTCATGGTTGTTGTTGAATCCTATCGAAATAAAATTAAGAATTTAAGGTACATAAAGCGAATTACCAACATTGGGTTAGCAAAGAACAGTTTAGGCTTGATAGATATCGCATCTGGAAAATATTTCATGTGGCTCGCCGATGACGACGAGATAACAAAGAATTATGTCTCATCGCTAGTTCAACTTCTTGAAGATAATCCAGATGCATCGTGTGCAATGGGAAATTGGGTGTGTATGGTAAACGAAAAGGAAAAAAGGTTAATGAAAACCACAAATCTTCCACAGCGGTCGCCTTTTCATAGGGCGTTACACTTTGTATGGAAAACAGATGATGCCTTTTGTTATGGCATTCATAGAACATCATTACTTCGAGAAGTAAGCATTCCAGATTACTGGTGGCCAAACAGAAATTCCTTAGTGAATACAGCATATATTTTATTATTGGATATAGTTTTAAGCGGTAGAGTTTTGTTGACGGAAGATCAATCAGTTCAATGGATCAATCACAGCTACACGCAAAAGTATTATGAAAGAAAGGAATCAAAATCATTCATAGAATCTATTTTCATACACATTATGAGGCGTATAAATGTTCATTGTATATATTGGAAAAAGATTTCTCAGTCGATCGGCTTTTTGGTTTTTATTCCCATAGCGTTTGTATCGCTGATTTCGTTAGGTAAAGAGTTCACACTTTTTTTTTATGGTTTAATGATAAGTTTTATTAAAAGGGAGAAAAATTGAGGGTGTGATACTATAAAAGTTGTTATTCTTGCTGGCGGGTATGGTACACGATTCAGTGAAGAGACGATGTTGAAGCCAAAGCCGATGATCGAGATAGGTGGAAAGCCTATACTTTGGCATATTATGAAGATCTATTCTCACTACGGAATGAACGACTTCATTGTTTGTCTCGGATACAAGGGCTATATGATCAAGGAGTATTTTGCCAATTATTTTCTTCATCAGTCAGATGTAACGTTTTTTATGATGGATAATAAAATGAAGATCCATAACACGCATTGTGAACCATGGTCAGTAACGCTTGTGGACACCGGTGAAGATGTCATGACTGGCGGGCGATTGAAGCGAGTTAAAAAATATGTAGGGGACGAGACGTTTTGTTTCACCTATGGTGATGGAGTGAGTGACGTCAATATAAAAAAGCTCATTGCATTTCACAAAAAGATGGGGAAGAAAGCAACAATGACGGCAGTGCAACCTCCTGGGAGATTTGGGTCATTGGAGATTGACAAAAAATATTCAGTAGAAAGATTTGTTGAAAAGCCAAGGGGGGATAACGCTTGGATGAATGGCGGTTTCTTTGTATTGGAAAAAGATGTATTTGATTTCATAAAAAACGATAAAACATATTGGGAGGGGGACTCATTGGGGCAACTTGCAAAAGCGGGGCAATTATCCGCATACAAACACCACGGATTCTGGATGCCAATGGATACATTACGAGACAAAAATAAGTTGGAGAACCTTTGGGAAACAAAAGAAGCACCATGGAAAGTGTGGAAATGAGCGAAGGGAAGTTGCCAACCCCGGGGTTTTGGAAAAACAAGAAGGTATTGATCACTGGACATACTGGATTCAAAGGAGGATGGCTTGTTCTATGGCTCAGTTCAATGGGGGCAAAAGTTCAGGGCATAGCTCTAGATCCAAACACAAGGCCAAATCTTTTTTCAGTGGCAGAGATTAAAAGGTTTATTGTTCAGGATCGAAGAACAGATATCCGCGACGAATGGATGGTCTGCTATGATTTTAAAAAAACAAATCCAGAAATAGTCTTTCACATGGCAGCACAACCATTGGTGAGAGAATCATACAAACAACCAAATTATACATTTGAGACTAACATTTTGGGAACGGCGCACGTACTTGAAGCAATTAGACAAACGTCATCAGTTAAAGTTGGAGTGATGATTACTACCGACAAGGTATATGAAAACCATGAATGGCCGTATCCATATCGTGAAATAGATGCACTGGGTGGAAGCGATCCATACAGCGCAAGCAAGGCATGTGCAGAAATTGTAATAGATAGCTATCGGAAATCATTTCTTGAAGAAAAAAATAAAAGCATATCATCAGCGAGGGCGGGAAATGTCATAGGGGGTGGCGACTGGTCGAAGGATCGATTGGTTCCAGATGCTATGATGGAATTTACATCAAAAAAAGAGCTTATTCTACGTAATCCAGATAGCATTCGTCCATGGCAGTATGTCCTTGATCCGTTGTGCGGATATTTGTTACTTGCAGAGGCACAATGGAATGAATCGAAAAGATTCGCAAAAGCATGGAATTTTGCTCCACATGATTGTCTAGATGCAACAGTTGAAGATATTGCAAATTCATTGGCGATGTTGTGGGGAAAAGGTGCAAAAGTGAAAATAAAAAAAGACAAAGATGCTCCGCATGAGAGCAATCTGTTGGAATTAGATTCAAGCATGGCTCGTATGCAACTGGGTTGGCAATCAAGATGTCAACTCCCGAAAGCGTTAAAAAATGTGGTTGAATGGCACAAGGCGTTGAAAAATAAAAAAAACATGCAACAGTATTCATTGAATGAAATTGAAAAATATATGAATGGTGGGAAGAACTATGGCTGAGCGTTTTATATTTTCAAAAACACAATTGCCACGCGTATGGATTGCAGAACGAAAGTATTTCGAAGATGACCGAGGGTCATTCGGTAGATTGTTCTGTGCAAATGAATTCAAGGAGATTGGATTGAAAAAACAAATCGTGCAAATCAATCATTCAATAACAAAAAAAAAGGGAACAGTTAGAGGTTTGCATTATCAACATCCACCTCATGCCGACCTTAAGATTGTCAGTTGTCTGAATGGAGAGATATTCGACGTTGCAGTGGATTTACGATATGGTTCAAAGACGTTTCTTTCATGGCACGGAGAACGACTTTCTTCAGAAAATAAGAAGAGCCTTGTAATTCCAGAAGGCTTTGCGCATGGTTTCCAAGCACTTTCCAATGATTGTGAAATGATCTATCTTCATACCGAATTCTACAACAAAGAATCCGAGGGTGGATTTAATGTCAATGATAAAAAAATAACGATTGATTGGCCATTAAAAATAGGAAATTTATCGGAGAAGGATAAGAAACTTCCTTTCATTGGCGATGAGTATATGGGATTATCGATATGAAAAAAACCGATTCATTAAAAGAACAGATTCTATTACTTGTCAATGATTATTATAAGTCTACAAAAAAAAACATACCATATGACAAAGTACCGGTGATGGGAAAAATATATGATGAGAGCGAATTAAAAAATCTGGTTGAATCCTCTCTTGAGGGTTGGTGGACAGATGGAAAATGGTGCAACAAGTTTGAGCAGAGGCTTAAGGATTTCTTGGGGGTTCCATACGTAATATTGGTAAATTCTGGTTCATCAGCGAACTTGCTTGCACTTAGTTCATTGAAATCAGTAAAACTTGGGGAAAGAAAAATTGCTGATGGTGATGAGATTATTACGGTTGCTGCTGGATTTCCAACCACCATAAACCCAATAATTCAGTTGAACCTCACACCTGTTTTGATTGACGTAAATCTAGAAACATACAACATAAAGACAGGTGATTTGGAAAAAGCACTATCCGAAAAAACAAAAGGAATAATGATTGCGCACACGTTAGGAAATCCATGCGACATAGGTGCAGTGAGAAATTTTTGCGAAAAAAACGATCTGTGGTTCATTGAAGACAATTGTGATGCATTAGGCTCAAAATACCACGGAGAATTTACAGGAACCTTTGGGGATATAGCAACAAGCAGTTTTTATCCAGCTCATCACATAACTACTGCTGAAGGGGGGGCAGTGTATACAAAAGACAAACTGTTGGCAAGAATTCTAACGTCGTTGCGGGATTGGGGCCGAGATTGTTGGTGTTTGACCGGGAACGATAATACATGTAATAAACGATTTGGCTGGAAATTGGGGGATCTCCCTGAAGGTTACGATCACAAATACACCTATTCTGAGTTAGGATATAATTTTAAGATGACTGAGATGCAGGCGGCCATAGGGGTGGCACAAGTAGAAAAACTACCTGAATTTATTCGTAAGCGGAAAGAAAATTTCATGTATTTCAATAACCTCATGAAAGAATTGGAAGATTACTTCATTCTACCAAGGCAATTATCAGATGTCGAACCTTCATGGTTTGGGTACCTTCTCACAATAAAAAATGGGAAAATAAACAGGGGGTCATTACTTGATTTTCTCACAAAGAACGGTATTGCAACTCGATTATTATTTGGTGGAAATATCATTAGACAGCCTTATTTTGTAGAGAATAAAATCCAATATAGAAAAATAGGTGCATTGGAAAACAGTGATATCATAATGAAGAAATCATTCTTTGTTGGTATTTATCCTGCGCTGGAAAAAAAACATTTGGAATTTATGGCTAGTAAATTCAAAGAGTTCTTATCGGAGCAACGAGGTAATCTTACATGAAGATACTTGTTACAGGAGCCACCGGCTTTGTCGGTCAACATGTCGTACCAGAACTGTTAAAAAGAAAACATGAAGTCGTTGCAGTCGCCCGTAATCTGGGAAAAGGGCAAGGAAAACCCTGGTATAAAAAAGTGACTTTTCATGCAAGAGATATCTATGATCAAAAGCTCGATCCAGCAGTTGAATTCGGAGTGCCAGATGTTCTAATCCATCTTGCATGGCCAGGATTGCCAAATTATAAGGATCTGTTCCATTTTGAAACAAATCTTCCAGGTGATTATAACTTTATAAAGAAAATGATTGTGGCAGGAACGAAACACGTCCTAGTGACAGGAACGTGCTTTGAATATGGCATGCAATGCGGTCAGCTATCTGAAGAAACCATTACACTACCATCAAACCCATATGGATTGGCAAAAGATACGTTGAGGAAGTTTCTACAGGGGCTACAGAAAACACAGCAGTTCACACTGCAATGGGTGAGATTATTTTACATGTATGGCGTAGGCCAGAACCCAAAGAGTGTGCTTGCGCAACTGGACAAAACCATTGACAATAAAGAAACGATTTTCAATATGTCCGGCGGGGAGCAGTTGCGTGATTATTTGCCAGTGGAAGAGGTTGCAAACATTTTAGTATCTCTGATAGAACATCCAGAATGCAATGGCATAATAAACTGTTGCAGTGGAAAACCCATATCCATCCGTAATCTGGTAGAAAAACGAATTGCTGAGCGGAAAGCAAATATTAAATTGAATCTTGGTTTCTATCCATATCCTGATTACGAACCAATGGCCTTTTGGGGAAAAAGAGACAAAATAAACAATATTTGGAAGTGAATGACGGTGGCTGAAATAAAACCAAGAATAGACTTAGACAATAGGACGCAACTTGAAGCCGTCATTCCTTTATCAACGCCATTTGTAATTTTTGTTGATCCATCAAGTATTTGTAATTTCAGATGTAAATTCTGTCCTACTGGAGATCTCAAACTATTAAAAACAACATCAAGATGGCAAGGTGTCATGGATTTTGAGCTCTATATGAAAATAGTGAAGGACATCAACGAATTTGAAAAGCCGATAAAAGTTCTACGATTGTACAAGGATGGAGAACCACTGCTGAACAAAAGATTCCCAGACATGATCAAATATGCAAGAGACCGTGGGAACGTTGAATGTATAGATACCACGACAAATGGGTCTCTTTTGGATAAGAAACTATCGCTTAAGATAATAGGCGCAGGACTGGATAGAATAAACATATCTGTAGATGGTCTATCAGATGAGCAGTTCATGGATTTTACCAAAGCAAAGGTCTCTTTCGAAAAATATGTGGAGAACATAAGATTCTTTTATGAACACAAGGAGAACTGTGAAGTATGTGTGAAGATTGCTGGAAATAATTTAAGCGAAGCAGATAAACAGAAATTCTTTGATGTGTTTGGGGGCATATCAGATAGGATCTTCATTGAGAACTTTGCCCCATGCTGGCCGGAGTTCGATGTCGAAGCCCACACTGGAATAAAAATTTCGGGTGGAATATATCAGAATCCACTCACAGACGTTCAAGTATGTCCATACATCTTCTATTCAATTTCAATTAACTCGGACGGCACCGTAAGTTTGTGCTTCCTGGATTGGTCAAGACGGTTAGTTATCGGTGACGTGAGAGAACAGAATCTGAAAGAGATATGGAATGGAATAAATCTTTTGCAGCGCAGGATTTTGCATTTGAATGGCAAGAGAAAAAACAATGAACAATGCGCATCATGCGGGCAACTGACACACTGCTTGCCAGACAACATAGATCCATATGCAAAGGAGATTCTAAAGCGGTTTATCGAGGGGTAACAGAATGCATTGGCCAAGTTGTAATCATAACGACATGGAGATTTTGAAAACACTGACGTGCGGTAATTGGGATGGCTCGTCATTGTATGATCCAAATAACATCGGATGTTGCAAGAATTGTGGTCATGTTTTCAATGTATTGTCTGAGGACGACTACAAAGGATTGATGAAATATTACGGGAATGAATACACACCAGTAAACCTTAGATCAATGGATAAAGTGAGCGACAAACCGGGGAGTGAGAATGTCCTGACACTCAGCAGATTTGAAGAGCTCTACGACTTCATTAAAAAGAGCATCAGCAAGAAGAATAGCAATATTCTAGATGTTGGTTGCGCGACTGGTGGGTTTTTATCCTATCTTGATAAGATGAAATTCAAAAACATATGTGGAATAGATAATTCAACAGAATACGTTGAAATGGCAAAAAAGAGAGGGCTGTCTGTAGAAGAAGGATCTGCAGAATGTCTTCGGTTTGAAGATAAATCATTTGACTTTATCGTGATGGACCAGGTCATGGAACACATAAAAGACCCAATACAAGTATTTTCAGAGCTGAAACGAGTGATGAAAGGCGATGGAAAGATCTGCATTGGTGTGCCAGATGCAAGTGAATATATAAACCATTACTATTTCGATTTCTATTACTTCTTAATGAGGGAACACATACAGCATTTTGACTTGGCGCATCTTGCCATGATGGCAAAAGAATCGGGATTGAAAACATCATCTAGCACAAAGACGGTATTCAGCATGGTTGGAGGGGACATGCCTCTTCCAAATATTTACGTTCTTTTTTCATCATATAAAAAAGGAGAAGCATCAGCATGGTACGATCTATCTGATGTAAAAGGGAAAATAAAAAAATATGCTGAATACAATGAAAAAAAATCAAAGGAAAAAATAATAATATTCAAAGACCTTGCTAAGAAGAAAACTCCACTTTATGTATGGGGCCTTGGAAGAGAATTTTTATACATGTACGAATCACTTGGATTGAAGAACTGCAACATAGTCGGTCTGATTGATCTCAATAAGGAAAAGCAGGAAAAATACTCTATTGATGGTATGACTGTTACTGATGAATCAATATTGGCCGACGCAGAAAAAGATGCAATTGCATTGATCAGCGCACCAGCACATGAAAAATCGATAAGTGACAGCATAAAGAAAACAGGTTTTAAAGGAGAAATCGGAGGATTTGAAATCAATGGAAAAAATTAGTGTGCTACATATAACACCACATCTTGGAGGTGGTGTCGGAAAAGTAATTCTCAATTACGTGGCGAAGGCAACAGAACGAAAAATATTTTCGCATAAACTAGCCTGTCTTGATTATGCAAATGATGAAGCTAAACGGATCGCATCAACGGGGGGGATCTTTTTAAAAGACTATCTTTCAAAAGATCATAAAACATTGTTAGAACTGATTAAAGAATCAGATATCGTGTTGATCCATTGGTGGAACCATCCCCTTCTGTATGAATTACTGGTAAAAGAAACATTGCCTCCATGCAGGGTCATATTTTGGAGCCACATATCTGGATTTTATCCACCATATATATTTACAAAACCACTGTTCGATTACGCCGATTTATTTGTATTCACAACGCCGATTAGCTTCAATGCTACAGAAATAAAAAATTTGAGTCAAACAAGAAAAGAGAAGATACGCACAATTTGGTCTACCGGTGGAATGGAAAATGTCGCAGAGGTGAAACAAAGAAAGCACAAAGGTTTCAACGTTGGCTATCTTGGGACAGTTGACTATTGCAAACTAAATACTGACTTCCTAGAGATGTCTGCAAGCGTAGATATTGATGACGTAAAATTTATTGTTGTTGGAAAAGGAAACGAAAAAGAGATACAAGATGAAACAATTGCAAAGGGTTGGGGTGATAAGTTTCAATTCCTGGGCTTTGTAGATGACATCAAAGAATATCTAGCGATCTTTGATGTATTTGGTTATCCGCTGGCATCATATCATTATGGAACGTGTGATCAAGTCTTGGTAGAAGCAATGGCGTGCGGTATTGTCCCGGTGGTAATGGCAAACAAAATGGAACAAAGCATGGTCGTAGATGGAGTAACAGGACTTATTGCAACTGATAAAAAAAGTTACGTAAATGCAATAAAACGACTACATGACGACGTAGCGCTTAGGAAAAGATTGTCTGTGGCTGTAAAGAAACAGGCAAGAGAACATTTTTCATTGGATACGATGATCGTCGAATGGGAAAAAGTTTTCAACGAATGTCTCATAATGAAAAAAAGAAAAAGGGAATGGAGTGGCAAAAAACATGGGAAAGATGTGAAGTCATCAGAAATATTCTTAGAATCGATAGGTGACTATGGGGCTATCTTCCAACGAAACTTAAATGGAGAAGATGCACGAATAAATCAGATTATCGAGTCGCCGTCATGGAAATCAAAAACAAAAGGAACAGTATATCATTATTGTTCATTCTTCACAGATGATGAAATGTTGGTAAAATTCAAAAAGATGATGGAGAAAAAAGCAGATGAGCGATGACAAACCAATTTCAATCAATTGGGATGCAATGCAAAATCTTGCCGAGTTTACGCTTGTAGTGCCAACATACAATCGTCAAAGATATGTATTGAATCAAATGCATTTTTGGTCAGATGCACCAGTTACACTACATGTATTAGATGGCACGGGGGAATCAATCAATAAGAAAAAATTGAAGGGCCTTGGCAAGAATGGACATTATCATCATATGCCCAATATGATGCAAACACGAATGAGAGAAGCAATAAATTTCATTGATACAGAATGCGTGTCATTACTATGTGATGACGAATTCCATATTCCAAGTTCGCTTGATCACAATATTGAAACACTAAAGGAAAAAAAAGAGTTCATAGCATGCATGGGGAGATGCTTAGGTTTTAATTATTTGAATTCAGGGATTATAGCAAAACCAATGTATGTCGAAATGAAAGTGTATAGAATCGAACAAGAGATCGCTGGGAACGAATGATAGCGCCCCATACACATCTTCAGTCAGCTACGCCGTAATGCGTGCCAAAATGTGGAAAGAAAGCATGCGAATACTGGCGGAAGAAAAATACACCTTTACTTCAGCATATGTCGGAGAACTTCAATTCGAATTAGCAACGTGCTATCAGGGAAAACCAATGGTAATTGAAGAACTGATGTGGTTACGAAATGAAGAGAACAAACCAATAACTTTTGATGATTTTAAGAGAAAATTACGATTTGACGCATGGATTAAAGATCCCAGCTATGACGCAGAAGTAAAGTTTTTTTTAAGGAACTTGACCACTGCTGTGGCACACGTGAGAGCAGGATAATCAGGAAAACGTCCATACTTATCTCTAAATTTAGAATAAGGGTTTTGAAAAACCCGCTATAAAAATTATAATTGCATTGAGTACCATTTAATCGAAATGGTTTGGATCATATGTTGTATTATTAAAGCGTCTGATTTATAAGAAAAATAAAGAAACAGTAATGTCTAGATAGAATGAAGTGATTACATGAAAAAGCAAAATATAACCAAAGCGAACAAATTAAAAACCATTTGGTTTTTTATTGGCACTCATAAAATAGAATTTATGGTTATCGTTAGTTTTGGATTGTTAGCTAGCATGTTGGAATCTTTGAATGTAGCACTCATGTATCCAATGATAAATAATGCTTTAGATCTGCATGCTGGTACAAATCCGATTCTTACCATCATTGATCCTTTCGTGAAACTAATACCTATTACGGACGAACTTATAAGATATGCTGCTGCCTTTATTTTTGTTGCAATCGCTTCATTTGTTTTAAAAACAATATATTGTTATCTATCGGCTCAACTTTATGCAAAAATAGTTACGAAAACAAAAAAAAGCTTGTTTAACAAGTACAAAAATGCTGACTACCAGTTCTTCATTGACAATAAACAAGGCGAGATACAGTATAAAATAAGTATTGCTCCAGTTCGACTTTCATCTATGTTACAGGTATTAACTGAAATCTTTCCTTCTTTGTTTTTAGGGTTCTTTGTTTTTATCATTCTTTTTATCATGTCATGGAAGCTTCTTCTTGTTGTCGTCATATTTGGTTTATTATATTTTTATGCCATAAGACAAATTAGCACGCGCATTTCATATAAAACCGGGTCAAACCAACGGGATTCATGGCAAAAAGAACAAGTTCTTATCACAGAATATACAAGTGGTATTAAACATATAAAAGTCTTTGAAACATTTGAATACTGGAAAAATATTTTTAATAAAACGATAGATGCTTACTGGTTTAATAATAGGAAAAATTATTTTTGGAACACATTTCCTAATTTAATTCTCTGGATGATACTTTATTCGTCCATTGGTGGAGCAATTATTGCAATAAAGATTCTCTATCCCGGTAGATTTCTTGAGCTAATTCCGTTTGTTGGAACATTTGCAATTGGAGTATTTCTTGTCCTTCCAAAAATCGCATCATTTGGTTCATATATCACAAATATCATGAATCTGTCGCCTGATGTTGAAATGATAAGTAAAGAGCTAAAAGACAAACAGTACACCTCGATAAAAAATGGAACAAAACCATTAGTATCCTTAGTTAAGGGTATATCATTAAACAAGGTGAGTTTTTCTCATAAGAACAGAGAAAAATTACTCAATGAAATCACTATGGATATTAAAAAAGATACGGTAACAGCTCTTGTTGGCCCAAGTGGATCTGGAAAGTCAACTATTGTAAACTTGTTGTTACGACTGTATGATGTCGATAATGGTAGTGTGTGCATTGATGGGGTTGATATCAAGGACTTAGACATATCTTCCTATCTGGAACATGTTGGTTTTGTCAGCCAGGATACATTTATTTTTAACGGATCAATAAAAGATAATATTTCTTTTGGTGCAGCGTATTCAGATGATGAGATTATTGATGCTGCAAAAAAGGCCAATGCACAAGGCTTCATCGAGCAATTACCTGAAGGGTATAATACTATTGTTGGTGATAGAGGCATGCGGCTTTCTGGAGGCGAACAACAACGAATTGCAATTGCTCGAGCAATTATTCGAAAACCTGAGATAATTATAATGGATGAAGCAACCAGCTCTTTAGATAATCTATCTGAAAGAATTGTGAAACAAGCAATTGATGATATTTCCAAAAGCTGCACCACCTTTATCGTAGCCCATCGACTTTCAACAATCAAGAATGCAGATGTGATTTATGTTTTAGATAACGGAAAAATTGTTGAAAGCGGAAGCCATGAAGAGCTTCTTAAAAATAAATCACATTATTACACGTTATATCAAGGCCAAGAAAGCTAACCCACGTATCAACATCACCTATTTTTTTCAATTTTTCCAAGAATACGTAGTATAAAATGTTTTTAACCACCAAAAAAAACATACATCATTCATACTTTAATCTCCAGATTAAATGAATCAAAAACAATGTCTGCTTCATCAGGTTGTATAAATTTAAGATTCAAATCTTCTATTTCATCCTGACCTATAAGTGAATCATATGCATAGACATCTAATCTTTTTTCATCTAATAATCTCAGAAGTTCGAGGTTTCTATTATAATACAGACTTTTTACACCTTCACGAAAACTAATACCTTGTACACAGATTTTTACTGATTCCAATGGTTTATCAAGACCTTTACATCGTTCAATAATCTTATCCGTTCAATACTGAATCATTTCATCATTGACTAACGTTGATGTTTTCAACAAAAGTGAATCTTCGGTCTTGTTTCTTTTTTCCATTTCATTAATCAAAAACCATGGATACAGCGGGATACAATGACCTCCGAATCCTGTTGAAGGCAGATGAATATCACAAAACCTGTGATTTGCAGCATTTCGAGCCTCATAAAAATCAATATGCAGTTCATCAGCGATTTTAAAGAGTTCATTAGCAAGTGCAATGTTTGTGTTTCGATAACAACCTTCAATGACTTTGACAAACTCAGCAACCCGTGCAGAAGAAACAAGCGTGAGATTTCCTATAAATCTTTGATAGACATCATATGCTTTTTGACCGCTTTCTTTATTTACTCCCCCGCTCACTTTTGGAAATTCCTTCAGCCGAGAGATACTATACCCCGTCATAATCCGTTCAGGGGAATGCGCGAGATAAAATTCACCAAGTCGTAGACCACTAGCTTTTTCCAACCATTCCCGTACCATTGTCTCTGTTGTTCTAGGGGGAACTGTTGTTTCCAAAACAACACAATCACCTTTTGAAAGAATTTTTCCAAGATTGGTAAACGCATTTTTCAAAGAGGTAAAATCCGGACTATGTTTTTCATCAATAAAAAGCGGGACAATGATAATAGAGGGTTTTGAATAACCCGCTCAACTTTTAGTTTTTCTCTTTCCGTCTTGCTCATAGATCTGAATCAACTATTTTCCCTGATGTTTTTCCTGGTTTTTCCCTTTGATTCCCTGTTTTTCTCGATTGTTTACCTGGCTACCGCTAAGCGCTTACGATCCAATGTGACCAGTTGATACAGATCGTAGCCGAAACACTTGAACATCTCTTTGACCCGTACCCGTTCAAGTGTCTTCACTTGAGTTCTATCTCCTTTGAACACTCGTTTGATGACACTGAACGGACGTTCCCCTGGTGCCCGTACTCTACCAATAGTCTTGTTCCGCTTTTGTTCTCCACCATTTAACTTCCGCCCTCGGACAGCTCGTTTCATCGTCTTATCAATAACACCAGATGCAGTGAGCTGTTTACCGAAATACCCTTTATCTCGATAGACCGCTTGGTCGCCTTCCTCGACCAGGTCGACATCACCGTCATGCAGATTCGCAGCTGTCACCTCAAGGTCACGGATCAAATGATGATCGACATCAATCTTAATGTGTGACTTGTACCCATAATGGATCTGCCCGTGCTTCACGCTGAACCCACCGTCTTTGTCAATATGCTGCTGTTGTTTCTCCGTGTACTCCACAGACTCACCCTGACGTCGTGCTTTCTTCTCTCGCTGACGCCGTTTCTTCCCCAGGTCAGCTTCAATGAAACTGACATCCTGAATAACTCCTTTCTTCACCCGATAACCCTTGACGTTCAGCTGTCGCTGCAGCTCATCCCAGATCATTGTGTCTACACCAGATTGCTTGAGTCGGTCCCCCTGATCTTCCAGATCGTGGTGAAATCAGGGATACGATCTGGAAACCCCAGGAAGTTCCTGAAGCTCAGTCGGTCATGGCATTGAAATTCAAGCTCTGGATCAGAAAGTCCATACCATGCTTGCAACAACATGGATCGTACGACAATAAGCTCGTCGGTATGCGGACATCCTCCGGTGATCTTATTGTCATGGACCACGCTTTTCACCAGTGGAATGAATGGTTTCCAATCAATCTGTTGTTTCGTCAGCTCTAAACGATCCCCAAGACCTTTTACTTTTTGATACTGCTGTTTCAAAATAAATTTGTCAAAACTCACCTTCATCACTCCTTATGTATCAGGAATGGTGAAGGATCAAATAGAGGTTTCTATGAGGGGTTTTTCAAAACCCTCAATATAAAAACTACAATCTTTTGCGTCTTTGAAGTTCGATGTTGCAACGAGATTCTTTCCGCCATGTTTTACAAGAAGTTCAGCAAGCTTGGGTTCCTCAGGAATTGGATTGACACCCTTGTTTATCTCTCTGCATCTCCTTTCATCCACATCAACGCCAACAACATGAAACCCCTTCTCTACTGCAATGCAGGCAAGAGGAAGACCCGCCATACCTAATCCAATGACACCAATACGCATTTTTTAATCTCCACTGTTTTACCGCAATGATGACATCTAAAAAGTATTTTTTCATCATCTTCATCGATGATTTCTTCCAATCTACGACAACAGAAACAAACATATCCTTGAAGTTTTGCTGGTGTTCCATAGACCAGTCCGTGATCAGGAACATCTTTTGTGACAACAGACCCAGCACCTATCGTTGCATACGTTCCAATAGAGGTTCCACAAAGAATTGTTGCATTAGCACCAATACTAGCACCCTTATGAACTATGGTGTTAACAAGATCTTCTTCTTCCCATCGAAACGCTCTAGGATACCGGTCATTCGTAAACGTGACTGAAGGACCAACAAATACTTCATCTTCAATGGTTACTCCTTTATAAACAGATATAAAATTTTGAATTTTTACTTTATTCCCAATCACCGCATCAGTATCAATGTATACTCCTTTTCCAATGGTACAGTTTTTTCCAATTCTTGCACCAGAGCGTACATGGACAAAATGCCAAATCTTTGTCCCATCACCAACGCTCTCGTTTTCTACGATAGCTGTTTCATGCTTATAGTATCCCATTGTAAACCTCTTTCCAACTCTTCACATATCCTCAAATTATTCACTGCTTGTTCAGGTGTAACCGGAAACGTTTGATGATGTTTCACACAATCTACGAATATCTCCAATTCAACATACAGCGGTTCTACTCTATTGAGCAAAACCTTTTCGATAATATTCTCCTGCGTATACCGGTCATCTTTAAATCCATACTTCTCTGATTTCCGATACACATACACCGCCTGAAGCATAAAATCCCCTTCTACCGTGTAGTCTTCTTCTTCAACATAGATTGATCTGATTTTCTTTGAGGATATTCTATTTGTAGAAAGAGAGGCTATAGAGCCATTAAACTTCACAAGAGCGCTACAAACATCCTGATCCCCTGCACTATACAAACTGTGATCTTTACCTCTAAAAAGTACGTTAAAAACAATATCAATGTCATGTATCATGAGGTCTTTTACTACTGTTGCATCCGTGATTCTCGTAGAAGCAGGGTTATGTCTTCGTATTTCACAATAACGAATACGATTTGCAACTTTTTTAATTTCATCTACAATAGGGTTAAACCGCTCAATGTGTCCCACTCCAACAATTAAATCACGAGGTAATGCATCAAGGAGCTTTTCTCCTTCTTCCAACGTCAACGTGATTGGTTTCTCGATCAAACAGTGAACATTTTTGTTAATTACTTCGTGCGTGATAACAGCATGATGCTCTGTTGGAACACAGATGCTAACAGCATCGACTTTCTGTAATAATTCATCCAGAGAACTGCAAACCGTCGCACCATATTTTTTTAACCCATCAGTATTTCGTTTCACTGCATCAAATACATAGATATTCTGCACTTCTCGGATTCTTGAATACACTCTTGTATGGTTTTTACCCATTGTCTCGGTTCCAATCACGCCGACATCCATAGTTCTTCCCTCACAACATTATGAATAGTTTGAACGATGAACCGTAGATCATCTATTGTCAATTGCGGATGAACCGGAAGATTAGAACCTATTTCAAAACCTCGAATATCTCATAATTCTGCTCACTTCATCAGGATAAGATTATTCGCTGTTTCCTAGTGAAGAAGGTTTTGAAATGACTTCTAAGCACTCTTTTTGACATCTCTGCAGCTATCGGGCAATCAACTTGGTCATCCGTATAACCAAGTTTTTCGAAGATCGGCTGTTTATGGATAGGCGTTGGATAATGGATTCCAAATCCCACACCTTTTTCTTTAAGATGATTGCACAGTTCATCGCGAGACAGCAGAAATTGATCTTCAATTCTAATTGTAAACTGATGAAAAACATGAACTCCTTTAGGATCTACATAGGGACAAGTAATACCTTCAACATCGCGGAGTTTATCTGAGAGAAAAGCGGCATTTTCCTGTCGCCTTCGATTCCACTCATCTAACTGTTCAATCTGTGCCAGACCAATCGCTGCGGCAATATTTGTCATCCGATAATTAAACCCAAGAAACTCATGCACATATTGTTTGCTTTGACCCTGACTGCGAAACATTCTCGCACGCTCCGCAATTTTTTCATCATCTGTGGTAACAATACCACCTTCCCCTGTAGTCATATTTTTTGTAGGATAAAAACTGAAACAGCCAATATCTCCAAGAGAACCAACCTTTTTCCCTCGATATTCCGCGCCATGGGCCTGACAGGCATCCTCCACCACCCATACATCATATGATCACGTGCAATATCTGCAATCGCATCCATGTCACAAGACTGACCATACAAATGAACAGGGAGAATAGCCTTCGTTTTTTTTGAAATTTTCTTTTCAATATCTTCCGAGGAGATATTATAAGTTGTTGGGTCAATATCACAGAAAACAGGTTTTGCATTCTACATGAGGGCATAAGTGGCGCTTGCAACAAAAGAAAAATCAGTGGTAATAATCTCATCACCTTTTGTAATACCCACTGCTGCGAGAGAAGTATGAAGAGCAGATGTCCCAGAATTCGTCGCAACAGCAAACCGAGCACCACTATACTCAGCAAATAGTTTTTCAAATTCCTCCACAACTCTACCTTGCACCAGAAAACCAGAGTCAAGTACCTTTTTTATATTCTCAAGTTCGTGTTCACCTAACCATGGTTTCGCTATTGATATCACTTATTTTCTGGCCTCCTCTGTCTCCAAGAAACATCCGCTTTGGGTAACCTAAAGATACCTTCTCCCAACGGATATATCAACTCAAGCAATTAAATTTAATCCATAACACTTTTCACATCTATAAATTCTTCCCTTTTTTTTACTTCACTGAAGAACTGAGTATGGAAATAGATACAGCACATCCATAATTCTCTTCTTTCTGTATCCTTTTTTTACGCCCACGTCGTGAACCCGTCGATGAAGAGATGCGTAGTAACCGACTCCAAGCACCAACCCAAAACGGAAGATAGAACGGGTCGGACCGTCTGTATCCAATTTATATCAACCAGATAATTTAAGGCAATAAGAAGAAAAGTATCATTTTTCAAAATAAAACAGTTTTCTATAGCGTTTTATAATGAAAACCTATCTGTGTCGCCTCCTTTTCGGTAAACATTCTTCGTACATCAATAAGAATTGGATTACTGTTCATATTTTTTTTAAGGTCTTTCAAACTGATTTTTTTAAACACATCATGCGCCACAGTGATAATGACACAATCAACTTTAACGTCATTTAGACGATCCACTGCTATGATACCGAAATCTTCTATTTCCTCTTTGCTCAACAGAGGACCATACCCATAAAGCTTACAGTTGAACGAACGTAGTTCTTTGATTATCTCTCGTACCGGTGTTTCTCTTATATCGTAAACATTTTCCTTATAAGTTAACCCCATGATGAGAACCTGAGACTCTTTGATCACCTTCCCTGCATCATTCAATGCTTTTATGGTGAGCTCGGCAACATGCTTCGGCATAGTATCATTGATTGCTCTCCCCGCAAGAATCACCTGTGGGTGGTACCCAAGCTCCTTTGCCTTATATACCAGATAATACGGGTCAACGGGGATACAATGACCACCAACTAGCCCTGGTTCAAACCGATGAAAATTCCATTTCGTTGACGCTGCATCCAAAACATCTTTCGTATCTAAACCCATTTTACTGAAAATAATAGACAGTTCATTCATCAACGCGATATTCAAATCCCGCTGAATATTTTCAATCACCTTTGCGGCCTCAGCAGTCCTAATGTCTTTAGCGATATACACGGTAGTAATCTTCCCGTACAGCTGCGCAAGGGTTTCTGTCGTCTCCGCATCCATTCCAGCAACAATCTTCGTAATCTTATCAATCGTATGCTTGGCATCCCCCGGATTCACTCGTTCAGGAGAATACCCGATTTTAAAATCTCTTCCACAACTAAGACCAGATTCTTTTTCCAAAATGGGAACCACAATCTCCTCGGTCACACCCGGATAATAGGTAGATTCCAAAACAACAATCGCACCCCTTTTTAGATTCCGCCCAACGATCTCAGCAGCAGATGTCACAAATGAAAGATCCGGCTCCTTATGTTTTGTCACCGGGGTTGGCACTGCGATGATCACCACATCCGCCTCATTGATATGCAAAGGATCTGAAGTAATATCAAATTTTGAGTACTCGTGTTTCAGTGTGTGTACTTTTTGTTCATTGGTATCAAAACCAATTACTTCGAAATACTTGGAAAACGCCTCCGCAAGCGGTAACCCTACATATCCTAGACCTACGACACAAACCACTTTATGCTCTAACTCCTCTTTTGTTTCTTTCATAACTTGTGTTGTTGAAACCATCGAACCGTCTCCTCCAAACCTTTCTTGATATCGATCTGTGGCGTATACTTCAAGGTCTGTTTCATCTTTGAAATATCCGCAAGAGAATGTTTAATATCTCCTGGTCGAGCAGTATCATATATGAGTTCTAAATCTTTTCCAACCATATCTATAATACGCTTTGCTAAGTCGTTAATAGAAATCTGTTTTCCACCAGCAACATTGAACACTCCAACCGCCTTCTGTTCAGCAGCATGAATGTTCACCTGGACAACGTCATCAACAAAAGTAAAATCGCGAGTCTGTGTTCCATCATCATAAATGTGTGGGGAAAATCCATTCAGTATCGTAGTGATAAATCGAGGAATCACCGCTGCGTACTCTCCCCGAGGGTCCTGATGCGGACCATACACGTTGAAATATCGTAAACAAATCGTTTGTAACGTATACACTTGGGTAAACACCTGACAATAATATTCACCAGTAAGCTTACTCACCGCGTAGGGGGATAAAGGATTTGGCGGCATATCTTCCCGCTTGGGGAGCGTTGGCGTATCACCATAGACGCTACTGGACGAGGCATAGATGACTTTTGTGACCATGTTATCTTTTGCAGCGAGCAGGACATTCAACGTCCCAGTTGCGTTTGCTTCATGGGACCGGTTTGGATCCTTCACACTTCTTGGAACAGAAGGAATTGCTGCTTCGTGGAAAACGTAGTCAACATCCTTGAACAGGTGTTGAAGAAAGGAACGATCAGTGATGCTGCCTTTGATGAACTGTATGCTGTCTGTATCTAGGAGGTCTTGGATGTTGGCTTTGTGACCTGTGGAGAGATCATCGATCACAACGACTTCGTTTTCCTTGGCAAGTGTATGAACAAGATTGCTCCCGATGAAGCCTGCACCACCAGTGACCACAATTCGTTTATTGTTGAGCAATAGAACAACTCCTCTCCCCAAATATGTTCGCTGTGAAACGAAGAAACAATCAACTCCATAAAAATCCTTTCATTTGTTCGTTAAACCTTACTGTTCTCTTTTACACCCAATTTGTGAACCCGTCAATGAAGATATATATAATAACCGATCCCAACAATGAAAGACATCGCTTTATTCTTTCTCACAAGTCATGAAACCCCCACCCCAGGTGTATCCAAAATCTAAAACCCAGCATTTCCCAAACTCATTACCTAAAAACCCGCTCGTTGATTCTCAGTCCTCCAGAAGGAAATATCTCGAAGTCGTCACCTGCACGCTTTCCCAGATTCGACACCTCGCATTTCCCAAAGTCGGGATATAGTAATAGTCGTGAGTCACTGATTTCGTTTCAAAAAAAAAATACAAAAAAATAGATCAAAATCCTCTCCATATCAACAGTTTCAGATGAACGGTATTCAACTGAAAGGGAAGGTTTAACATCATACAGAGGGGAACAGAACCGACCATGGTATATCCTCCACAAGGGATGCTGTTCAAATATAGAGGGGGGTATTCGGACGTGAGCCGTCTCACTCGACTGCTAAGAGGCAAGGTACTACACCGAGCTTAGCACACTTCCGTTGCTACAAAAGAATCTTTGGTGCCACTTGTTGTCGACAGGAACTCATTACAGAGCCTAGCACAGCAGCTATAGTAATATGCACACGTTTCTGGCACGTTTTTTCACACGTTCTGCACAAGCTCCCTTTTTTGCTCATTGCAATTTTTTGACAAAGCCAAAAGTTACTCTCCATCGCAAACAATTCATCGTCATACAACTCACTCGAGCGACAGATACGTTAGTAACCTTTGTAAAAGAATAGGTAGCAGAATCAGGAGCAGACAACTCCCCCCCTCCCTTGATCGAACCACCCGGGTCACATCAACACCAGGATCATGACAGGAGACCCCAGAGACGCACTCGGAGAAATCCTAGAAACACTTGGAGAAACCCCAGAGGAGCACTCGGAGAACCCCCCCCCATAGAGACGCACTTAGAGAAATCAGGAGTGCAATGTTTCTTCTTCACAGAGAGCAATACTCCTGGTGTTGAGTATGATGATGATTATATGCATACGAATCAGCACATTCCCCGAATTGAAGGAAACAGCCAAAAGAAAAAACATGCTTGCATTGTCAGCACCCGATGCGATATCAACCGCTTGGAACCAATGGCTATATATGGCGTTGCCAGAACTGTGGTTACAAAGAAACATTAGCTCCATTCGTCATCGACAAGAACTCATTGACGAACCTAATGCACTAACTATATTGCATATTGGGTTGGCTTTTGATTAGTTATTTTGTTAGCTCTTGTGTTAGCTCGATTAGTTATTTTGTTAGCTCCGCATTAGCTCCATTTTAGTAATTTTTAATTCTTCAAAAACCAAAAGTTAATATACATCGCAAAGAACTCATGCCATACACATCACACTAGCCAGATAGATACAAGAGTAAACATGTAAACAGAATATGGAGGAGAATCAGAAGCAGACAACTCCCCCCCCTTGATCGAACCACCCGGGTCACATCAACGCCAGGATCATGACAGGAGACCACAGAGACGCACTCGGAGAAAGCCCCTGAGTGCAAAACGGAATATTTTTTTTACAGAGACAACAGCACCATTCCTCCTCTGGAGCCCTCCTTAAAACCACCACCGCTCCAGAGAAAGAACCGAACACTCAAAACTAAGGAATATAAAGAAACAACACGATATCAACTCCAAAAAACCAAGAAAAAACAGAAGAGAGTCAATGAAGAAAAACATTGCATCATGGACACAAAAAGGAAACACCTGCTTCCTCGCGGGAAACTATAACCAAGCGAACGCACACTATTATGATGCGTTACTCGAATCAGGGGCATTGAAAAGTGTGGTGAGATACGTCCAAAAAAACCAGGACAACCTCCAGGAAGATCAGGAGATACTACGAGAACTTCTCAAACAAAAATACCACATCACCCTTTTCCCCGGAGCCCTCCCTATCCTCCTGATCAGCATACAAAAAGAACTAGAACTCATAGAAAATGAACGAGCATGCCAGCGGCTCAAGAAAAAAATCCTCTTAAAACACCCGAAAACCCCGGAACAGTACGTCGACGCCCTCCTGGAACACTCGGAGAACCCTTCCTGGCAAGAGATAGAGTTCGTATCAAAGTTTCTCCAAGAACAGGGATTGAATTATTACGTCTGCGACGTCGATCGACTCTGCCACGACCGACTAAGGGTACAAGAGCTCCGACGATTCGAACAATCATTAGAAGAAAAAAAACCAGGGAGATTCTCCGATATCGACACTATGACCGGCTCTGAATTCGAGGAGTATCTCAAGGATTTTTTTATAAAATCCGGGTATCGTGTTGAAAAAAGAAAACGCAGCCATGAACAAGGCCTGGATCTCCTCCTGGAACGACAGGGGGAGAAAACCGCTGTGCAAATCAAACGCTACCGTAACCCTGTGGGAAACAAAGCCGTCCAGGAGGCGATCGCAGCACGAGAGTACTACCATTGCATCTATGCACTGGTGGTGACAAACTCCTGTTTCACCGCGTCAGCACACCAACTTGCAGAACAATGCAAAGTGGAACTCTGGGATCGAAAGAAACTAAAAGAAAAAATCAAAAAAATACTCTAGGCATCCCCTGATAATCTTTCCTAACAGTCTTAGAGCCGACGATACGGTTTCAGACATACCTCCCGCATCAGGGGAAGAATCATAATATTCTCGAAAAACGCAGACGAAGAGAACGTCCTATACATCCACAGCCTTCTCCAGCGGCTCTTATGAACATTTCGTATTGTTATTAGAAAGTATCTTTACCTCAAACAATGTGAATAGTTATTTCTTCTATTCACAACACTCGAAAAGACAGTGCTCAAAAAACTCTATTTAAATAAAAAAAAGAAAAAAAAGAGATGAGAGGGAGCTATGATTATTTTACAGAATCATGTCACAAAGTATCTTTTTTAGTTGTAGTTATGTCGGTATGGCATTGGCCGAGGTACTATCAAAGGCGTCATGAAGAACGGGTCTGATGATACGGTGAACTCATGCTGCGTCTCCCCTCTGAGGGTTCCTTCTTTTGTGAACAATAAATCAAGGATCAATCTAACGGGAAGTAGTCCTCCGAATGGTAAGACGCCCCAATATGGATTTCCATTGGCGAGATAGATGACGCCGATGTCTTCTGTCTGATTATAGAGCATCCACGTATCGGCTCCTGGCAAATCCCCAGCATGACCTGATACAGAGAGACCTCCAATGGATTCATGCATCCATGCGAGACCATACCCAATTTGATTCCCTGGTTGTATCTCATGCATAAGCTCCACGGTTTCTTTTTTAAGGATCCGAGTGCCATTATAGATTCCGTCATTCATATGTGCGATAAGGAAATGTGAGAGATCGGAAACAGTTGTATACAATCCCCCTGCCGGATAGCACCGCATCCTATAATACTGTCCCGGTGGTACTTCTCCAAGGATGAATCCCAGCTCATTAAGTGTATAGTATCTACCTATGAAACGCTGATATGGTATCGCTACCTGATCGATGTCAAGACGGGAGAAATTGAAACCTGTATTCTTCATATCCAAGGGGGAAAAAATATGGGTGTCACAATACTCCAGGAAGGGTTCACCGGATATGATCTCCACAAGATAGGAGATAAGGTCAAATCCAACATTTGCGTACATCGCATATTCCCCTGGTCGATGTTCCGTACTCCAGACGCTGGAATCATAATATCTGCCTCCTGGTAAAAGGAATTCCCGTAGGTATGGTTCTGGGAAGAAATTAAAGGGCGGATCACCTGAGAAGTTAAACCAGTAGTATTGATTTTGTCCATTCGTATTCAGACTTGATGTATGTGAGAGAAGCATACGGAAGGTGATGGGATCATCAGGGAAATTTGGGTTTCGAAGTTTAAATGGTAAAAATGCGTTGACATCGTCATCAAGGCCAAACAACCCTTTCTCATACAGTTGCATGAGAGCGGTGCCAACAATAGTCTTGGTGATCGATGCAATGACATAATTTGTATCTATCGTCGCAGGTTTACGTTCAGAACGATTGTAATACCCATACCCTTTGGACCATATAATCTGATCGCCCTTGATAATACAGGCAGAAAGAGATGGAAACCCTGCTATTCTCATGAAAAAGGAGATCTTTTGATCGAATGCTGCATCGTTTAATGGTACATAGGAGGAATCCTTTGTTGTATCAGCTGATTGGGCAATGAATTCTCCCATGACTGGTATAACACAAGTCGTTATCATCAGCGTGCAAACAAAAATTCCTACGATTTTGTTTTTCATATTTCTTCCGTCCTCCCCATGATAAAATAGGACAATAATTAATATCTTCTTGATTCATTTAAATGTTTGTTTCTTTCTTTAAAAACATATCCTTAGAAACAGAAGCAATTAACACGGTTTTAAGACACACGTTTTTGTGCGAATGATAGAAAAGAAAAAATAAATGGGGAAGAGAAAAGAAAAAATTCTTTATTTAACCCTCGAAAAGATGATGAACTGTGTTCCTTCTACTATCTTTTCTACATCAATTACTTTTACAATGATTACGATAAGACCAAGGCCAAAGAGCTGCCCAGTGCCAACAGTCTCTGAGCTCTCTGGTTCAATCACATCAATTGTACCCTTCGTTGTTTTACTAATCATTCCTAGGAAGCCACCCTTGACAGTAATTTCCCAGTTGATGGTAGTGATTGGAACTGTCTCGTTGTTGTTCGTGATAACTACGTTGATTCCAAGGCCACCGATGATGTCTATTCCTAAACCGCCTTTCGTGAACACATATACAGAACCAGAATTCTCTCCGTTGTCATCATCACCGTCTGCTCCGATGAGTGCAGTGTCACCAGAGAGGGAAACAGAAACGCCAAACTCGTCCCCTATTGCGCCGTCTGAGGCAGTGAGCTTTTGCTGCTGGGTCCAGGTGGTATCCGTTCGGGTGAACACATATGCGGAACCAGCATCGGGTCCTTTGTTAGCATCCCAGACTGCTCCGATGAGTGCGGTGTCACCATCAAAAGAAACAGAATAGCCAAAAATATCCCCAGCTGCGCCGTCCGAGGCAGCGAGCTTTTGCTGCTGGGTCCAAGTGGTGCCGGTGCGGGTGAACACGTATGCAGAACCAGAATCGACTCCGTTGTCATCATCACCTTCTGCTCCGATGAATGCAGTGTCCCCATCAAGGGAAACAGCATAACCAAAATAATCTTGTGTTGCGCCGTCTGAGGCGAGGAGTTTCGCCTGCTGTGTCCAGGTGGTGCCGGTACGAGTGAACACATACGCAGACCCAGAAGCGTCTCCATTGTCATTATCATAACTTGCTCCGATAAGGGCAGTGTCTCCGCTCAGAGAAACAGAGCCGCCAAAAAAGTCCCATACTTCTCCATCTGAGGCAAGGAGCTTTTGCTGCTGTGTCCAGGTGGTACCGTTGCGGGTAAATATATACGCCGATCCAGAATCACCTCCGTTGTTATCATCCTTTGGTGTTCCGATGAGGGCGGTGTCACCTGAAAGAGAAACGGAATAGCCAAACCAGTCCAATGAGGCTCCATCTGACGCGAAGAGCTTTGCTTGTTGTGTCCAGGTAGTGCCAGTGCGGGTGAACACATACGCGAACCCGGGATAATCTAAGAGGCTCCATATATTACCACTTGCACCGATGAGGGCGGTGTCACCCGAAAGAGAAACAGAGTATCCAAAATAGTCACAAGTTTTGCCACCTGAGGGGAGAAGTTTGGCTTGCTGGGTCCAGGTAGTACCGGTACGGGTGAACACATACGCAGACCCAGAAATCTCTCCATTATCATTATCTTCACAATCTCCGATAAGGGCAGTGTCGCCATCGAGAGAAACAGAACCGCCAAAATAAAGATTTACTGCGCCGTCTGTGGCGAGGAGTTTTTGCATTTCAGTCCAGTTCGCTGCCTTACTCATCAGAGAGGTGCTTGGAATCGTTGAATTTATTGCACCATTTTTTAGAGACACGACTACGGGAATAGTAGTTGCTATCAACAGTATACACATAAAAATTCCTACGATTTTGTTTTTCGTGTTTTTTTTTCTCCCCTGATCAAACAGAATAAGAATTAATATCACCTTGATTCATTTAAATGTTTGGAGAAGATAAAATTCATAATAGAGGGGTGAGAATCGGTTTTTCTCCTTTAAAAACATATTCTTATCGGTGAATCACGCCTGCGCAAAATAGCCTAATTATACTTTTTGCTTATTGCCTATCATAAACAGTACCATCTAATATTAGCTTTTGATTATCATTTGAAAATATAAATTCATAAATACTATTTTGAATTATTAACTTATTTACTGCCATTGTATATTTTTCCCAATATTCCTATGGAAAAATCATTCCATTTAGGTAGTAGGTGCAAAAAACACTTCCATTATTATAAAAAATAAAAAAAAAGAATGGATTGATGCTCCTTGTCTTTTCTATCGATGTTTAGGTTACCAATGGGTTCCTGGATTAATTAATGTGAGGTCGATATTTCCCCAATCATCATAATCGTTTATCCCATGGGAACCATCTGAATAATCAACGACTCCAATGTAGATGTATCGGTAATTCATGCAGCTTTTATAACGTCCATATCGCCAGTAATTAATTTGCCAGGGCCATATGCTGTTCGGTATATCACCAATGATGCCCAATGTATGTCCAGTTTCATGCATAATGGCACCCGCATACACATATGCTCGATTCATTTCTCTATTAAACGTTCTTCGATACAGACCACGGATAATAGGAAAAGCTTTTGTCATCATGTCATGATAATTTGTTGAAATAAGGAAGCAATCAAGGGCGGTTGTCCCATTGATTCTTGATGAAAAAACGAAACCTGGAGCATAGGGGCTATTATACGTAATAATCGCCCAGCGGAACACACCACGCCGCCAGTTATGAGGATCCCCATGCATGAAGTAGGTCCAATACCATAAAGAAAGATCTTGGGCATTCAAATTATTTTTGAAAGGGATAAATTCACCACCACCAAGACGACCATCATCGATATGCCAGACAATGTTGTGTCTCGCATACGAATCTCTTAGCAGATCAAACGCTTCAATTGGAACAGTACTGCCTTGACTATTCGGACCTTTTTCCATCTGATCCAGTTCAATGAAAATATCTTGTCGGAATGGATCAGAGCCCCATTGCCATGTTTTGAATTCCTCGATATTGTTTAACCCATCGTTATCAGGATCTAGGGTTGAATGATTCTCCCACTTGAAAGGGGAGTAAACCATGTAGTACACCTCGTCATAACCCCATTCGATATAGGTTAATCCAAATGTATATTCCCATTCAATGGGAATACCATCGCCATCTGCATCTTCACCACGATTATTGATCAGAGGGCTGGTGTTGTACATATTTACTTCAAGCCAGTACGGGAGACCGTCTCCATCGAAATCATTTTGCGAAATAGTAAACCAGAGTTCACAATCTAAATCTTGTTGGTAAATGCTATTATCATCGATTCCGCTGAGTCTCCCGTATCCGCTTGGATCCTCGAGATAATCATCACCCCACCAAATCCCGGTGGCGATACTATAGGTCAGCTCCGCTGTTCGAGCCTGTGCATAATCCCCGATATGCGGGCTGATATCACAGAGACGGTCCATCCCATTACCCTTATCCCATAATGCAATAGTGACATTAACGAACTCATTATCTTTTGGAACCTCACAGGAGGCAGACCAATTCGGATTTTCAACATACATCATGTTTTGCCAAACATCACTGATAAATTCCTTGTCATTGATTTTAACCTTTACATAAAAATCAGGATTAGAGAGAATATTAATTGTCTTCAGCGCCCGGATTTCATTAATAGTAACCGTTACAATAATATTTTCATCCAATGGGTCGAAATCTATACAAGATAATGGTGTTATAACAGTACGATTGATCTGTGGATCATAGATTTCCTTGGATTGTTTCGTGAAGGCGACTAGTTGCTTTTGCTTTGCAAGAGCAGAGGTCGGAAGGATCATAGTGACTAACACGACAAGCGTACATAATATTTTTACAGATCTCTTTAATATATTATTACCCTCTTAAATATTAATATATTATTGTCTGTTTATAATATATACCACTATTATAAAAAGTGTAAGTATCTAACTTTTCTTCTTCACTTACCCATTTTCCTATGAATTTATTTGAAGAAATACACCCACTTAATCCAACAATTAACAATACTAGCGTTATTCCAACAATGACTAATTGTTTTTTCATAATGCCTTTACCTCCACCTTGTTTTTGTAATGGAGTGCACCCCTGAAAGTGGACAATAAGTTAAGCAACAAATACTTAGGGGTGTCAAATGGGAAAAACACGTAGGAAATTTAGCCGAGAATTCAAAATATCCCTTCTCAGGGATTTGGAGGCAGGT
>Ga0209777_10000677_pt1 | contig 53898 bp, 41 predicted proteins | sample FrelakmetHBP12HB_FD_187147 | JGI IMG/M metagenome (GOLD analysis project Ga0209777, IMG submission 187147) | Freshwater lake sediment microbial communities from the University of Notre Dame, USA, for methane emissions studies -HBP12 HB (SPAdes)... | ecosystem: Environmental > Aquatic >...
GATCTTCCTCGTCGGCGACGACGACCAGACGATCTACGGGTGGAGACTCGCCGACGTACGCCGCGTCCTCGCCCTGGCGGACTCGCTGCCCGGCCTGCGGCGGATCGACCTGACCGTCAACTACCGCTGCCCGCGCCCGGTCGTGGAGCGCGCGGTCCGGCTGGTCGCCCACAACGACGAACGGTTCGTCAAGACGATCCACGCCGGCCCGACCGCTCACGGGCGCTTGGTCCTCGCCCCCGATGGGTCCGACGAGACGATTCGGATGCGTCACGTCCTCGAGAGCTGGCCGGACGACGGCGGGACGCGGGCGATCCTGGCCAGGACCAACGCCGAGTTGCTGCCGGCGGCGGCGATGGCCCTGGAGATGGGCCTGCCGTTTCGGGCGCCGAAGCTGAGATTCCTGTCCGAGGACCGCCGGGTCGACGCGATCCTCGAGGCGGCCCGGACCGTGGAGGTTGCCGGCAAGTCGCCTCTCCCACGGCTGGTGGAGGTCGCCGCTTACTGGCTCGAACTCCTGCCGCCTCCTGCCCCTCCTCCTCCCGTAGCCGGGCACGCAGCGGAGGCCGACGTCCGCGACGGGGATGAGCCGCTTTCCGTCGAGACGGGCGAGCTGGCAGCGGCCATGGTCGGTTGGGCGGCGCCCTACCGCACAGTGCCCGAGCTGGCGGCGGCCGTGGAGCGTCATCGCACCCGTGTCGCCGAACTGCGCCGCGACGACGCGCTCCTTACCCTGGCCACCGCTCATTCGACCAAGGGCCTCGAGTTCGACCACGTCGCCGTCGTCGGCCTGGACGCCGGCCGCTTCCCGTCGGCGCGATCACTTCGCGATGCCCCCGAACCTGCCCGCGCGCTCGAAGAGGAGCGCCGGCTTGCCTACGTGGCCTGGACCCGGGCTCGCCGATCGCTGACCCTCGTGTACGACCCGGCGTCGCCGTCGCCCTTCCTGCTCGAGGCCTTCAGCGACGTCGAGCTGAACCTGGACCCGGTCCCCTGCTGAGGTGCGGCAGGGGCGGTCAATCGTCCGGCGAGACCCGGGTGTTGAGGAACCGGTCGTGGAGGCCGCGCTGGTCCGCATCGACCATCGTGGTGTAGAAGAGGTACAGCATCCAGCCGGAAGCGATGAGGATCATCAGGTCGCGGACTCCCCCTGGAACGATCGACACCAGGGCGAAAGGCCCCTGCAGCACAGCCCACCGAACCAGCGCATCCACCGGGCCGAGCTCCTTCCCGGTCGAGGCATCCGCAACGCGGACGTGGAAGAACCGCTGCCCGATAGTGCCTCGTCGCAGGGTCCAGCCGGAAACGAAGTACAGCAGCTGCTCGATCCCACCCGCGAGGCCGATGAGAATGAAGGTCCGCTCGTCGAGAGTCGTCGCGGATGAGGGCATGAGGGCGGCGACGGCGATCGATGCCGTCAGCAGGTAGACCACGTATACGAAGACGCAGTCGAACGCATACGCAGCGACCCGCCTATTCACTGTGGCAATTCGAACCGTGGGGCGAGCGTCGGAGCGGCCGTGTGGGGCCAGCCACGGCGATGTGCCGCCGGACGCCGACGAGCCGTCGGCAGGAAGGCCCTCCGCGTCGGTCGATCCGGGCCTGGGCGCCTCGAGGTCGGTGCCCGAGGCCGGTCCCGGCTGGTTCTCGCCTAGAGTGGCGCCGGGGGCCACGACGCCCGGCGGCCATGCACCGGGCGGCACGACGCCCGGCGGCATTGCCCCGGGCGGCCCGAAAGGAGACCCGTAGCCCGTGTAGTAACCGTACGGTGCAGGTGGAATCGCCCTGGCCTTGCCGACTACGAGCGAGCCAGCCAGCCGGTCGTGCAGGCCCTGACGTCTCGGGCTCGCGGCCGACGAGGCCAGGAGAAGCCCGGGCCACCCAACCGCCCCAAGGAGAGCCAGGTCCAGCGGCAACGACCAGGTCGACAGCCAGTTTTCTACCGGCCCGCCCGGCTTCGGATCGAGCATGTCCTGCCACGGCACCGAGGTCTCGAGCGCGAAGACTCCATAGATCAAACCTGCCACGGCAGCCATCGGCATGCCCACGGCCGTCACCGCCCGAATGAGGGCCCGGACGAAGCTGAGATTCCGGCCCGTAGCGGCAGCACCTACCTGGAGCGACAGAACCTTCTGGCCCGGCATCCCCCTGAGCCTCCACCAGCAGACCGTCGCGTACAGGACGTTCAGGATGACGAAGACGATCATCATCACCGCGAGCTGGGTCAGGTTCACCCGGTAAGGGGCGACCGTAGGCAGGGTCAAAGGCGAACCCTGCAATTGGCGCTGGGCCTCGGCGTCGATGGTGATCACGCCCACCGCCACGACCAAGATCCAGAAGCCCACGTGCAGCACGCCGAGTATCAGGCTGTCGATCAACCAGGCGCCCACGCGGACGCCCGTGCCCGCAAGCCCAAGGCCCGGTGGAAGCTGGATCCCGGCCCGACCTGATGACGCCGATGGATCGATCACGCAGTCGGCCCGTCCTGAGGAGGAGTCTGCGAGTCGCCTGCCGGCGGCGGCGTCTGGATCGGCGCCGCGAACGGTGGCCGGTCCTGCGGGTAGCCGCCTTCTCCCGGCCAGACCGGATCGGCGGCCTGAGGATAGCCCGCCGGCGGCGGAGCGGCCGGGCCCCATTGCTGGGACCCGGTCCATCCTACGGGCGCCCTGCCGAGGACGATCGAACCCGCGAGCCGGTCGTGGAAACCGCGCCTCAACGAATGCGCGCCGACGGAAACCAGCAGCACGATCGACCATGCGGTCGAGCCGATGCTTGCAAGGCTGGATAGAGAGCTGGCGGCCTTCGCTCGCGAATCCACCGCGGCCGTGGCGTTGGAGAAGGCGGCGCCGTAGGGCGTCTGCGAGAACGGCACGGTGGCAAGCACGTTGACAATCATCAGCAGCGCAACGGCACTCACGATCTGGCCGACCCCCTCGAGGGCGAGCCAGCGGACGACCGCCCGGCCCAACGAGAGTCTCTCGGCGCTCTCGACCGCCACGACGTTCAGCGAGAGCAACCGCTGGCCTGGGGTTGCCCGGAAGTAGGCCCAGCAACCGGCGAAATAGGCCGCCCGGAGAAGCAGCCACGCCGCCATCGCCGCCGCGAAGGCCGGCAAGTTCAGGGCCAGCAGGGGCTGAGCCACCGTGCTGTGCGGCGCGGCGGTGAGTTGATCGAGGACGCTCGTATTGAGCGAGACAACACCCGATGCGAACGCCACGCTGAACGGAATCAGGGCCATGAGGCCGGCCAGGAAAGCGTCGACGATCCACGCTCCGATGCGGCGGCCGAGGCCGGCGACGGCCAGCCGGCCCTCCACCACCACCTCCGGCAGCTGGGGTTCGGCAACCCACCCTGTCATGCGAATACCTCCGGTAGAACCACGCCGAACCTTCTCCGCGTGCTGGACCGAGGATAGCCGACGAACGCCGCCCCGACGAGGAAGGCGAACGCGGCGCCCGGTCCGGCGACCTAGCGCTCGGCCAGCTCCCGGGCCAGGGTCTTCCGCAGCCGGTCGAGGTCGTCGAGGAACGGGCCGGTCAGCGCAGCCGGGAGCGCATCCCGGATGGAGTCTCGCGGGCCGTAGGCCGCTCTCGCCTTCAGTGCGACGGCTCGCAACTCCCCCACTCCCGCGTCCCTCAGCAGGTCCGGCACCGGCGTGAGGAAGTCGATCCAGCGCTGCGATCCTCTCTGGCGGGCGGCCTCGAGCAGCTTGTCGGCGGTGCGCGCCGCGGCCAGGGCCGCCTCGTCCACGGCCGGGACCTCGTGCCTGGCCGGCTCCGGATGTTTGGCCACGTCAGGCCAGGTATCGCGTCGGTTCGGGCGCATTCGGTTCACGCGAGCCGACGACCACGAGGGGCAGGCGCTTCCGCTCGGTGCCGTCGATCGTGATCCGGACGGCGTGCTCGCCGGCCATCCTGAGGGTCATGTTCCACAGGTCGATCGCGATTGCCACCACCACGTCGCCGGAATCGGCGGGACCGTGAGATATGACCCGGCCCGAGGCGTTCGTGACCTGGGCGCCGTCAGGGGCCGTCACCACGAACCCGAGATCGTGTTCGCGGGTACGCTCCGCCGCCGTAAGACGCAGCCCGAGGATCAGCGCGAGGTGCGGGTGGACGAACGGGAATGCCGGGCCGCTGAGGCGCGTGACCCCTCCCCCTAGGACGTGGAACTTCGAGCCGGGCTGGACCTCGGCGGCATCCGCGAGGAAGGCGTACTCAATCTCGGGCACGCGCGCATGCTAGCCGACGGAACGGGCCGCGGCGCGCCTGCGGCGACCGGCGTTCGTGATCATTCGAGAGGGCGAGACACCCCGGCCGCAGCCGCCCGCTTCTCCGGCAGGGGCAGGATATCCACCGGAACGGGCGCCGCTGCGTCGTGCGCGTGTCCGACCGACTCGGCGAAGGTCACTGACGACAGCGGCACGAGCGGTTCGCCGCGAAGAACCCGGGCCAGGTACTCGCCGGTGGCCGAGCCCGGCGTCGCGGCCACTTCCTCCGGCGTGCCCTCGGCGATCACATAGCCGCCCCGCTCGCCGCCCTCCGGGCCCAGGTCCACGATCCAGTCGGCCGTCTTGACCACGTCCAGGTTGTGCTCGATGACGATGACGGTGTTGCCCGCGTCCACGAGCCGGTGGAGAACCTGGAGCAGCTTCTCGACGTCCGCCATGTGCAGCCCGGTAGTGGGCTCGTCCAAGACATATACGGTCCGGCCCGTGGCCCGCTTCGACAGCTCCGTGGCCAGCTTGACGCGCTGTGCCTCGCCGCCGGATAGCGTGGTCGCGGGCTGGCCGAGATGGACGTAGCCCAGCCCGACGTCGAAGAGCGTCTGCAGCTTGGCCTTGACGGCGGGCACGGGCCGGAAGAAGTCGAGCGCCTCGTCGATCGTCATCTCCAGGACGTCGGCGATGGATCGACCCTTGTAATGGATCTCCAGCGCCTCGCGGTTGTAGCGCTTGCCCTTGCAGACCTCGCACGGGACGTAGACGTCCGGCAGGAACTGCATCTCGATCTTGAGGATGCCGTCGCCCTTGCAGTGCTCGCAGCGGCCGCCCTTGACGTTGAAGCTGAACCGGCCGGGCAGGTAGCCCCGCAGTCGCGCCTCGGGCGTCCCTGCGAACAGTTCGCGGATCGTGCCGAACAGCCCGGTGTAGGTGGCCGGGTTGGAACGGGGCGTCCGGCCAATCGGGCTCTGGTCGATGTCGATGACCTTGTCGATCGCCTCGAGGCCTTCCAGCGCGTCGTGATCTCCCGGCTTCTCGCGGGCTCCGTTCAGCTCGTGGGCCAGCGCGTTGTACAGCACGTCCGAGACGAGGGTGCTCTTGCCAGATCCCGAGACCCCCGTCACTGAGATGAAACGGCCGAGCGGGAAGGCCACGTCCAGGTTCTTGAGGTTGTGCTCGCGGGCGCCACGAACCACCAGCGACTGGCCGCTGCCGGCCCGCCTCACCTCCGGGATCGGCACCTGCAGCTCGCCGCGCAGGTAGGCGCCGGTGATGGACCGCGGCTCCGCCAGGATCACCTCGAGCGGTCCGTTGGCGACGATCTCACCGCCGTGCTCCCCGGCCCCGGGCCCGATGTCGATGACCCAGTCGGCGGTCCGGATCGTCTCCTCGTCGTGCTCGACGACAAGCACCGTGTTGCCGAGGTCGCGCAGGCGCGTGAGCGTGGCGATCAGCTTGGCGTTGTCGCGTTGGTGCAGGCCGATCGAAGGCTCGTCCAGGATGTACAGCACGCCCATCAGGCTCGACCCGATCTGGGTTGCCAGCCGGATTCGCTGAGCTTCACCGCCGGAGAGCGTCTGGCTCGTGCGGTCGAGAGTGAGGTAGTCCAGCCCAACGTCGAGCAGAAAGCCGAGCCTGGCCGAGATCTCCTTGAGGACCTGTCGGGCGATTGTGTTCTCGCGCTCGGTCAGCCGCTCGGGCAGACCGCCGACGAAGTCGCAAGCGGCGCTGATCGACAGCGTGGAGACGTCCCAGATGTTCCGGCCGTCGACGCTTACGGCCAGGATCTCCGGCTTGAGCCGCTTTCCACCGCAGGTCGGGCACGGCCTGGCGACCATGTAGCGCTCGAGCTCCGACTTGATGAAGTCAGAGTCCGTCTCGCGGAAGCGGCGCTCGAGGTTTGGGATGATCCCTTCGAAGGTGGCGCCGTACGTGTTCTCGCCGCGCTCGTGGCGATAGCCGATCACGACACGCTCGCCGCGTCCCGAATACATGATGTAGTCGAGAGCTTCAGGCGGGAGGTTCTTGATGGGGGCGTTGAAGTCCCAGCCGTGCTCGTGGCAGACGGCCTCGATGATCTTGCCGTGCCAGGAGTTCTCCATCGGCATCCTCGCCCACGGCACGAGCGCGCCGTTGGCGAGCGACAGGTTCTTGTTGGGGATTACACGCTCGGGGTCTATCTCCAGTCGGCTCCCGATGCCGGTGCAGCTCGGGCACGCCCCGTGCGGCGAGTTGAAGCTGAAGCTGCGCGGCTCGAGCTCGTCGACGGTGGTGCCGTCGTACGGGCAGCTGTAACGCTCGCTGTAGCGCCGCTCTTCGAAGGCCGGAGCCTCCCCGTCGCGGGGGACCGGTGCGATCAGGACGACGCCCTCGCCCAGCCGCAGCGCGGTCTCGACTGAGTCCGCCAGGCGCGTGGAGTCCGGGCGGCTGGGGTCCGTCGGCGGGCTGTCGTCTGCCGCATCGCCCGCCCCGCCTTCGCCCGTCTCGCCGTGGCGCACGATGAAGCGGTCCACCACGACGTCGATCATGTGGCGCTTGTATTTGTCCAGAGGCCGCGTCTCGGTCAGGTCCATGAGCTCGCCGTCGACACGGACGCGGGCGAAACCCTGGCGGCGGATCTGCTCGTACTCGCGGTTGCCCTCGGTCTTGCGGTCCTTGATAACCGGGCCGAGGACCATAAGCCGCGTCGCCTCCGGCAGGTCGTAGATCTGGTCCACGATCTGCTGGACCGACTGGCGTTCGATCTCGCGGCCGCACGTTGGGCAGTGCGGGTGGCCAATGCGGGCGAAGAGGAGCCGCAGGTGGTCGTAGATCTCGGTGACTGTGCCGACCGTCGATCGCGGGTTACGGCTAGCGCCCTTCTGGTCGATCGAGATGGCCGGGCTGAGGCCGTCTATCTGGTCGACGTCCGGCTTCTGCATCTCGCCGAGGAACTGGCGGGCGTACGCCGACAGGCTCTCGACGTAGCGGCGCTGCCCCTCGGCGTAGATCGTGTCGAACGCGAGGCTGCTCTTCCCTGAGCCGGAGAGGCCGGTTATGACGACCAGCCGGTCGCGCGGCATGGCCACGGTGACGTTCTTGAGGTTGTGTTCGCGGGCCCCGCGAACGACGAGCTGTTCCTGCGGCATAGGTCGCCATTGTAGGCCAATCCCCGGAAATAGAACAGCCGTTCACGCATGTCGGGTCACCCAGAGCGACCGGATCCAGCACGTCGGATCAGGAGGCTCGGAGGAAGCGCTCGTATCGACTCAGTAGCCGCGCCGGGTCGGGGCGATCGCCGCGAGATCGGGGCAGCTGGATCGGCTGGTCGTGTATCTGCTTCAGTCCGTGAAGCAGCATCGGCCCATCGGACTCGTCGAGGATCGACCGCCTGACTTCGATCGTGTAGTCAGGCCGAACCGCCAGGAAGAAGCTGTCGAAGGCGGCATGGTGCAGCTTGCACAGGGCCAGGCCGTTGCTGACGACCGGATCGCCCTCGTCCTCCGCGTCGGCAACGATATGGGCGGCATCTAGAAGCTCCCGGTGGCGCAGCCGACACAGTGAGCACTGCTCGCGGTACGCGTCCAAGACTTGTTCTCGAAAAGCCTGCTGGTGGAGCCTGCGCCGGAAGGTCGCGGTCACATACTCACGCCGGATGTCAGCGCGGTCCTCGGCCACGAGCGAGCCTGACGCCCCGGCCCTCGCTTGTGCCACATCGTCGACGGCCACGCTGAAGCGCAGATTCGCCGGGTCGTCGCCCACGATGAAGACCGGCTTCGCGCACGTGTAGAAGCCGGGTCTGAGTCGGTAGAAGAGGACAAGCGGCACGGCGCCCTGGCCGGCCAAGCGCAGACCGACGTTGTCGGGATGCCTGGGGTCCGTTCCACGATACGAATACCGAAGGAAGCGACCCTCCATCGCGTCTGGGTAGGGCCCGCCGGGGATTATTGTCATCGAGAGCGGAACCTCGCAGACCCTCGGCTTGAAGATTCCCTGCGGACCGATCAACGGAACACGGCTACCTTCCAAGACGAAGCCCTGCTCAAGCACCGTCCGCGGCAGCCCATCCGGATGAAGAGCTATCTGCTCGCGCAGCCATTCGAAGGCCGCGAGCCGGACTCGAAGATCCCCCACCTCGGACATGTCGGCAGGATACGCCGCGCCTCCGGGCAGCGTCCGGTAACATCCGACCTCCGGGCAGACACCAGCGGTCGAGGAAGGGGACGATGAGCGGGGGAACCGCAGCCACGACGACCAGAGCGGATGAGCCCGCGGCCGTCCGCGAGTCGCGCCGTCAGCTCACCCGGGATGGCCTCGCAATCTCGGCCTACGCCCTTCCGGTCGGGCTGGTCTTCGGGCTGGCAGCGCTGCAGGCCCACTACTCCTTCCTCGACGTGCTCGCCAACTCCACGATCGCGCTCGCCGGCGGTGCCCAGTTCGCCGCCGCGGGTCTGGTCAAGGACGGCGCCTCGTGGCTCGCGATCGCGGGTGTGGTAGCGCTGGTGAACGCGCGCCATCTCCTCTACTCCGCCGCGGTCGCGCCATACACCACGGCGAGGTCTCGCCGCGAGCGGGCCGTCATGGCCCACTTCCTCACCGACGAGACCTTCGCCCTGGCCCTCGCCCACTTCCGGCGGATCGGCTCCTTCGAACGTCGGGGCTACTGGATCGCGGCCATGGCCATCTTCGTGCCGTGGACGATCGGCTCTTGCCTGGGCTACGTCGTCGGCGGCGCGGTCGACACGAAACAGCTGGGACTCGACATAGCCTTCCCAGCCGCGATGGCCGGGCTATCTCTGGGGATGGTTTCGGGCCGCCGCGACGTTGCCGCGGCCCTCGGCGCAGTTGTGGTCGCCGTGCCGGTCGGGCTGGCCGCCGGCGCTTCCTTCGGGCTCGTGGCCGGGGCGCTGATCGGTCCATGCCTCGGGCTCGCCGTCCCGCCTTCGCCCAACGAGGAGTCCAGCGCCCCGGAGACGCCCGAACCATCCGCCGAGGCGGGCCTCCCATGAGCGTCGCCCTGGTCCCCCTCGCCTTCCTGATATGGGCGGTCACCTACCCTTCGCGCGCGTTGCCGATGCTGGCGCCTGGGATCGAGCGGCTGCCGTCGTGGGCGGTCACCTACCTCCGGCTGGCCGGCCCGGCTGCGCTCGCGGCGCTGGCCGCCGTCAACTGCCTGCTCACGGCCGACAAGCCGCCCCACCTCCTGATCGGCATCGAACCTCTGGCCGTCGCCGTCTGCGTCCTGGTCGTCACCCGGACGCGGCTTCTGCTTCCCGGCGTCGCCGCCGCGGTCGTCCTGGTCGCGGTCGCCCGCGCCGTGGGCGTGGCGGCGTGACGGCCGCAGCTCCGGTCACCCGGCCGGATCTTCGAGTCCAGGCCGCCGCGGTCGCGGCCGCGTTCATGCTCAACGGCCTTTCCTTCGGGGTGTGGGCGGCACGGATCCCGGCGGTGAAGGCGCAGACGGGCCTGGACGAGGCCGGCCTCGGTTTCGCCCTGCTGGGAGCATCGATCGGGGCAGTCCTGACGATGACCTTCGGCGGCTGGCTCGGCTCCAAGTTCGGCACGCACGTCATGACGCCGCTGACGATGGCCGGCTGCGCGGTCATGGTCGTCTTCATTGGGGCCTCGTGGGACTTCGCCAGCCTGACGATCGCCCTCCTGATATTCGGGATGGCGCAGGGCACCATGGACGTGTCGATGAACGCGAACGGGATCGCGGTCGAGCGCGCCGGTTCAGGCCCGATCATCTCGCGCCTGCACGCCGCCTGGAGCATCGGTGCATTCGCCGGGGCACTCATCAGCACCCAGGTGGCGGCGCTCGGGATCCCGGTCTTCCCCGAATTCGCCGTCGCCGGGGCGGGCCTCGCGATCGGTGGCCTGATCCTACGGTTCACGATGCTTCCGGACAAGCACGCCGAGGGCGGCGGCCGGGTGCAGCTGCCGACCGGCCCGCTCGTGCTGCTCGGCGCTCTGGCCCTGTGCGGCCTGATGGCCGAAGGCTCCGCGACCGACTGGAGCGGCGTCTACCTGCAGCGAACCATGAACGCCTCCGAAGGGTTGGCCGGCCTGGCAGTGACGACCTTCACCGGCTCCATGGCGATCGCCCGACTGGCCGGCGACCGGCTCGCGGTGATGCTCGGCTCAGCGCGACTCGTCAGCGGCGGGGCCGCCCTGGCGGCGCTCGGCCTGGCACTCGCGCTGGCCGTGCAGATCCCGGCCGTAGCGATCGTCGGGTTCGGGATGATGGGGCTCGGGCTCGCGGCCGTCGTGCCGACGCTCTTCCGGGCCGCGGGATCGCAGCCCGGGATCCCGGCGTCCGTGGGGATCGCCGCCGTCTCGACGATGGGCTATGCCGGCGGTCTGATCGGCCCACCGGTCATCGGCACAGTCGCCCGCGCCGCGACCCTCCGCGGTTCGCTGCTGATCATCCTCGTCATGCTCATCGTCCTCATGGTCGCGGGACGGCGAGCCTTGTCGGCGAAATGACACCGTCGCTCGGCCGGTCCAGGGCCGCCGTCTTCATGGCGTTCATTGTCTCCGGGATGATGTTCGGCTCGTGGGCATCGCGCATTCCGGCGATCAAGGAGCAAGCCGGCCTCGACTCCGTCCAGCTCGGCTTCGCGCTTCTGGGTTCCGCGTTGGGCTCCATCCTCGCGATGACGTCTGCGGGCTATCTCGCCGGTCGGATAGGCAGCCACAAGGTCACCGTGCTGATGCTTCTCGGCTGTGCGGCGATGCTGCCGGTCATCGCGTCATCGACGTCGTTCTTCATGCTCGCCGGCGCGCTTTTGCTCTATGGCGCGGCATACGGCTCAATGGACGTCTGCCAGAACGCCAACGGCCTTGCCATCGAGCGTTCCGGTACGAGGCCGATCATGTCGCGCTTGCACGCGGGCTGGAGCATCGGGTCGTTCCTCGGAGCCTTTTCGACCACGATCGCCCTGGCCGTCGGACTCTCGGTCTTCCAGCAGTTCGCCATCCTGGCCGTCGCGATGGTCATCTCCGCGGCGATCCTCAGCCGGACGATGCTCCCAGACAGGCACGCTCCCGAGGGATCGCCATTTCGGCGACCACCTCGCCGCCTGGTGCTGGTCGGCTTCGTCGCCATGTGCGCCCTGGTGTCGGAGGGATCCGCCGGCGACTGGAGCGGAGTGTTCATCAAGGACTCGATCGGCGGCACGGCCCAGGATGCGGCGTTTGCGATCACCTTCCTTTCGGCCGCCATGGCCGCCGCCCGACTGGCCGGCGACCGGTTGACGGAGATTCTCGGCGCGGCGCGTCTCGTCTCGTATGGGGCCGCCGTGTCCGCCGTCGGCTTGTTCGCCGCCCTCGCGATCGCCCAGCCGCCGGCTGCGATAGTCGGTTTCGGATTCCTCGGCCTGGGCGTCGCGGCCACGTACCCGATTGCATTGCGAGCCGGCGGCTCCCAGCCGGGGATCGCCTCCGGCGCAGGCATCGCCGCGGTGGCCACGATGGCTTCAGCCGGCGTGATGGTGGCGCCGCCGATGATCGGCACGGTTGCCGGTGCGGCCGGGCTCCGCGTCGCCCTGGCCATGGTCCTTGTCCTGCTGATGGTTCTGTCGGCGACGGCCGGCCGCGTTCTCGGCTCGTCGAGGATCACGATTCCAGAGCCGGCGATCCCGACGGAGCTGCCCTAGCGCTCCCCTATTTCGCCGGTGCCAGCCGGCGCTCCCGCCAATAGGTCCACACGTCCAGGTCCGGCGTTTCGAAACCGTTGACAGACAGCACGGTACAGATCTGGGTGCGGTGGTCGTTGCCGTGGTGGAGCGCCTGGCCGATCAGCAGGTTCGTCGCGTGCGGCATCTCCGGCCGGTCCCCGCGGGCCGGGATGGTGACGTCCACTTCCCCGACGCGCGCCAGCAGAATGCGCCAGCGGACGGCCTGATCGCGGACCTGGTCGGCCAGCTCGGCGAGCGAACGCGTTTGGTCCGGGCCCACCCTCGGCGTGGGTGGGGTTCCCTCTAGGTATTGCAGGTAGCGGCCGTCCGCGGCAAGCAGGTGTGAGAGCGTTGGCAGCACCTCGCCGTAGACACCATCCGCGGTGGCGGTCAGGGCCGCATCGGGCAGCCCACGCAGGTGCCGGATCAGCTTCTCCGTGGCCCAGGTGTGGTGCTGAAATGCCTCGCTGAGCGGGTCCATCGATCCTCCTCCGGCCGGGGGCTGCTAGCGGCGGCGCCTGCCACGGCCAGGCGGGCGCTGGCCGGTTCGCTTGATGACGTTGGGCGTGACGGTATGGTCCCACGTCGGTCGATCGAGCCATTTCGCAGCCCAGCCGTCGTCCTCGTGCTCGTCGCGGATGCCCGGCAGCCAGCCCGAGGCCGTTGACGCGGCGGCGAGGTCCTCACCGGGTTCCTCAGCCGCCGGCAGCACGCGGACCTCGGTGACCTCGAGTTCCGTGGCGTTCGGGCCCTCGCCGTCGCCGCCGGTTGCTCCCCTGCCCCGCTGCGCCGCCTGGCGCACGGGCTTGATCACGCGACCCGACCGGGCCGGCGCCGGTCGCGTCCCCACCGGCGTCGCAGGAGCGCGAGCCGCCCGCTCCGCCGCCCGCGCCACGGCCGCGGAAGCATCCTCGTCCAGAACCCTCAGTCGGATCTCCTGGATCTCGTCGCGCAGCGCGGCCGCCCGCTCGAACTCGAGGTCGCGGGCGGCCTGGCGCATCTCCGCCTCCATCGTGGCGACGAGCTTCTCGACCTCGCCTTTCGCCAACTCGGAAAGGGCGCGCTCCTGGCCGGGGCCCGTCTTGTACGTCCCGTGGGCCTCCGCAACCGCGCGCAGTCGGTCGTTGATGTCGCGGATGCCCTTGACGATCGTGACCGGCTCGATCCCGTGCTCGATGTTGTAACGCTCCTGGACGGCGCGGCGGCGGTTCGTCTCGTCGATGGCGACCCGCATCGATTCGGTGATGTGGTCCGCGTACATCACGACTTCGCCCTCGGTGTTGCGCGCCGCCCGGCCGATCATCTGGATCAGCGACCAGGCGCTGCGCAGGAAGCCTTCCTTGTCGGCGTCGATGATCGCCACGAGCGTTACCTCCGGCAGGTCTATGCCTTCGCGCAGCAGGTTGATACCGACGATCACGTCGTACACGCCGAGGCGCAGGTCACGCAGGATCTGGACCCGTTCGAGAGTGTCCACCTCCGAGTGGAGGTACTGGACCTTCACGCCGAGCTCGTGCAAGTAGTCCGCCAGGTCTTCGGCCATCTTCTTGGTCAGCGTCGTGACGATCGCCCGCTCGCCTTTCTCGACGCGCCCGCGGATCAGCTCGAGCAGGTCGTCGATCTGGCCCTCCGTCGGCTTGACGGTGATGTGCGGGTCCACGACGCCGGTCGGGCGGATCAGCTGCTCCACGACCTGCTGGCTTCGCTCGAGCTCGTACGGACCCGGCGTTGCACTCATGTAGATGACCTGGTTCACGCTGGCCTCGAACTCTTCAAACGTAAGCGGCCGGTTGTCGAGCGCCGACGGCAGCCGGAAGCCGAAGTCGACCAGGATCTCCTTGCGCGTCCGGTCGTTCTTGTACATGCCGACCACCTGCGGGATCGACATGTGGCTCTCGTCCACGACGAGGAGCCAGTCCGGCGGGAAGTAGTCCAGCAGCGTCCACGGCCGCGAGCCGGCTTCGCGGCCGGAGAGGTGGCGGCTGTAGTTCTCGATGCCGGTGCAGTAGCCCAGCTCGCGCATCATCTCGAGGTCGAACGTTGTGCGCTGCCGGAGTCTGGCGCCCTCGAGCTCGCGGCCCTGCGCCTCCAGCTCGCCGACCCGGACCTCCATCTCGTCACCGATGGCCTGGATCGCGGCCATCAGCTTGTCCTTAGGCGTCACGAAGTGCGTGGCCGGGTAGACGTTGACTTCCTTGCGCTCGGCCAGCAGCTCGCCGGTCAGCGAGTCCAGCTCCGTGATGCGCTCGACTTCGTCGCCGAAGAACTCCACGCGGACGAGCCGATCCTCGGCTGCAGGGATCAACTCCAGCGTGTCGCCGCGCACCCGGAAGCGGGCCCGGGTCAGGGCGGCGTCGTTGCGCTGGTACTGGAGATCGACGAGGTGGCGCAGCACGGCGTCGCGGCGGTACTGCCCGCCGACGCGCAACCGCAAGATCGTGGCGCCGTAGTCCACCGGGGCGCCGAGGCCGTAGATGCAGCTGACGCTCGCGACGATGATCACGTCCCGTCGCTCGAAGAGCGCCTTCGTGGCGGCGTGGCGGAGTTTGTCGATCTCGTCGTTCCGGCTCGAATCCTTCTCGATGTACGTATCCGACCGCGGCAGGTACGCCTCGGGCTGGTAGTAGTCGAAGTAGCTGACGTAGTACTCGACGGCGTTGTCCGGGAAGAACTCGCGGAACTCGGAGTACAGCTGGGCGGCGAGCGTCTTGTTGTGGGCAAGCACCAGAGTCGGTTTACCGTGGCGGGCGATCACCTGGGAAATCGCGTACGTCTTTCCGGAGCCCGTCACGCCCAGCAGCGTCTGGTGGCGCAGGCCCCTGGCCAGGCCTTCGCTCAGTTTCTCGATGGCGGCAGGCTGGTCGCCGGTCGGCTGGAAGTCGGCGACGAGCCGGAAATCGGGCACTTCACCCTCGTCAGCAGGTCCGGCGAGTATACCGCCGCGCCATGATTACGAACAGGCGTTCGGTAGCTGGTCGGACCCCGCGAGACTACCGAACATCCCTGCCAGAACCCGTCAGGTATGTGGACGCGCCCGCCGGCCGAGTCAGAGACAGGCCTCGGGAGCCGCTACCAGCTCCAGGCGATCACGTAGGACGAGCTTCCGGAGGCGCCGGTGGCCTGGACCACGACCGCGTACAGGTACAACGTGGCCGCCCCGCTCTTCACCCAGCCGTCGCCGTAGGACTCGCCGTCGCCGACGACGAAGCTGTACGAACCCTTCGAGGCCGCGGCGGTCCCCAGGGAATAGAGGTCGGTCGGCGTGATCGTCGTCGTGGGCAGAACGCAATGGGGCTTGGATAGGCATTTCGTGACCGCGTAGACGTGGATGGTCACACCGGTCGGATCCGCCTCGGTCCAGCTCACCTTGTACGAGAAGCACGAGGCCCCGAAGGCCGCCGGACAGGTTGCCGGAGGCGTGAGGTCGACCATCTTGACCGCCGTCGGCGCGGCCGGTGGCGCGGGCGTCGGAGTCGGGGTCGGGGTCGGGGTCGGCGTGGGGGTCGCCGTCGGCGTCGTGGTCGGCGCAGGCGTTGGCGTTGGCGTTGGCGTAGGAGCGGCGGTTGGGGTCGGGGTTGGCCTGGGGGCCGCCGTCGGCGTTGCCGAGGCAGATGTGCATGAGGCCAGGGCCAAGGACAGCAACAGCAGACCAATGACCGGCATCGAATGGCGTCGTTTCAAGTCAATCCCCCTTGTGGTCTGCACAGGCGAGCTTGCCCCGCTCGCCGGATCGTAGTTCACAATACTCGCGATTCATGTCGGCAAGCCGACGCCATCCTGCGTCGTTCCGATTCCCGACCTCTGGGCAACGTCCTATCCCAGCAGCGCCACCTCGACATCCGCCGCGCCGGCCGCTCCAGACGGAACGCCGCCTTCCGCTCCTGTGGTTTGTCTGCGCGACCGTGACCTCGGTGTTGGTGAGCGGCGCGCCGCTCGCGGTGACGGTGACCGTTGCGTCGGCCGTGCGATGCTGCCGGATCAGGTCATCAGCGCTCATCAGCCCTACCTCGAACCAAGCTCGACGATGCCCATCTCGTAGGCGAGGATAGCGGCCTGGGCCCGGTTCTTAAGCACGAGCTTGTCGAGCGGCCAGGAAACGTGTGTCTTGACGGGAAGGTGAGCCAGGATGGCCCGCGTCCGCCAGGCGTGCGACGATAGCCGTCCGCCGAGCCAGCACGCGTCATAGCCCAGGAGGCCGCCGATGATCCTCATCCGCAACGACCAGACCATCCACCACGAGACCGGCGAGTGGTTCGATTCCCGCTGGCATTTCTCCTTCGGGAACTACCGCGACTCCGATCCAGCGAACGAGCACTTCGGAGCCATGCGCGTCTTCAACGACAACCGGGTCTTCCCGGGAGGCGGCTGGGCTCTCCACCCCCACCGTGACGTCGAGGCCTTGACATACGTGATCGAAGGCGACTTCCGGCACGAGGACAACGTCGGCGGCGCACCCGGGCCGCTTGCTGCGGGATCGATCCAGCGGATGACGCTCGGGAATGGCGGATCCCACGCCGAACTGAACGCGTCGGAGACGGACCCGATGCGGTTCATCGGAATCTGGATCCTCCCCGACACCGCGGACCTGGAGCCCGGCGTGGAACAGCGCGTCTTCACGAAGGCCGACCGAACGAACAAGCTGCTGAAGGTCGTGGCGCCGGTCGGCGAGCCCGGAGATGCAGTCAAGGTCCACCAGAAGGCGTCCGTCTATGTGGCGTGCCTCGATCCCGATGTCGAAGTCGTGCACGAGATTGCCGCGGGCCGCGGAGCCTACGTCTACCTGATCAGCGGCGCAGCAGTATTCGCGAACCAGCCCGTGGCCGCCGGGGCCGCGGCGAAGGTGAGCATGCGGCCGGCGATCGAGATGAAGGCGACGGAGCCGAGCGAGCTCATCCTGGTGGACGTGCCGCTGGTCTTCGAACCGGTCGGAGCCTGGGCCGCGGCTCGCTGAAGCCCCAGGAGGCTGGCCGGCCAAGCCGTGCCATCAGCGCAGTTGGGCGACGCAAGCCCGGCTGAGCCCGGAGCCCCTACCAGACGAAGCCGGACCCGACCGTGTCCTGCATCGCCAGGACCATCTGCGACTGCGGGATCACGTGGAGCTGCCCATTCTGGTTGCCGCCGCGGTTGTTGCAGGCCCGGCCGCAGGTGTCTATGTAGGTGTAGGTAGGTGGCGTGGCGGCGTTGTCGTAGCCAACGATCGCCACGGAGTGGCGGATGTGCGGCGTGGCCGCGCCGGCCTGCCAGTTCGGCAGCCCGTGGGTGTCCAGCTCGACGACCACCGGAACGCCGTCACGTCCAACGTCCAGCGTCACGGCCACCTGCAAGTCGCGTGCGACCGTGGGCTCGAACCGCATCACCGACGCGTACCAGAACTCGGCCCAACCCGACCCGGCGTGCCCGGAGGCCTCCCAGTTGAGCGCGACCTGGATGTTCGTGCGGGGGGCGCCGATCGTGGGATAGAGCGGCTTGCCACTCGTGTCGGCGTAGACGGCCTGCCCGGTCGACTGCCAGCCGGGCGGCTGAACGGCCATCCCGAGGTACATGATGTAGCCGCGGGCATGGGCGGTGTAGCCGTTCAAGGTGTCGGAACCCGACCAGTAGGTGCCCATCCGAGCCCCACTGCCCGCCCGCGCGACCGCGGGCCCGGGCGAGGGCCATGACGCTCCTTCGGCGGCGTATGGATCGAGGAAGTAGCCGGCCGTGCCGGTCACGTTGGGACGGCCAGTCAACTGCTGCCAGTAGTAGAGAGCAGCGGTCGTCGCGCCGGCCTCGCACAGGTTCCAGTAGTTCCGGTCGCTGAACCGGTTGCCCTTCGCGTCGGTGCCGTAGCCGAGGGGTTCGACGATCCAGCGGGCGTAGGCCGTGTCGAGGGTACGTGCCGCGGAAACCGCCAGGCCGGTGGCCGGGTTCCGCAACGGATCGGCGGCCGCGTCCAGGACGACTACCTGCCCGCCGACCAGGGCGATCCGACCGGCGGCCTTCAGACGAAGCCACTCCGCCGATTGGGCGGGTGCGGGCCGGCGGGGCGCCGGCGAGTCGACCTGGTCCGTCGGCAGCGCGCCGTGAAGCGGTGGTGCGGAAGGAGTAGCGAAGAGGTCAACGGGCTGAAACGTCGGGCCGACCGGCGTCTGTGGAGGAGTCGGTGCCGGGGTGAAAGCCGGGGTGGAGATCTCGGTGGGGGCGGCCGCCGGCGAGGCGCCGCCGCCGCGCGCGCTCGGCGAGGCTGTGGCCGCCTCATCTCGCCGGCCGGGCAGTCCGACGAACATGGCCGCCCCAACGACCGCAATCGCCACGGCCACCGCCGCGATCAGGATCCCGCGCCGCCGGGTCGCTGATCCCCCTACCACACGAAACCGGACCCGACGGTGTTCTTGATCGCCAGCACCATTTGCGACTGCGCAATCACGTGGATCTGACCGTTCTGGTTCCCGCCGCGGTTGTTGCAGGAATGCCCGCATGTGTCCAGGTATGTGAAGGTCGGCGGGTTCGAGGTGTTGTCGTAGCCGACTATCGCGATCGCGTGGCGGATGTGCGGCGTGGCCGAGCCGTTCTGCCAGTTCGGCAGGTTGTAGCTGTCGACTGCGCCGATGACCGGAACGCCGTCGCGGCCGACGTCCAGTATCACCGCGGCGGTGAGATCGCGCGCCAGCGTGGGGTCGGGCCTGATGACCGAGGCGTAGTACGCCTCCGGCCAGTTGGCCGGGTCGTGGCCCGAGACCTCCCAGTTGAGACCGGCCTGGATGTTGGTCCGCGGCGTGCCCAGGGTCGGATAGAGCGCCTTCCCGTCCTTCGCGAAGACCGCGAATCCGGCCGACTGCCACGTGGCCGGCCGGGCGCTCATAGACAGGTACATGACGAAGCCGCGACCGTGTGCGGTGAAGCCACTGACCGAATCAGAGCCCGACCAGTAGGTGCCGACCAGCGAACCCTTGAATGCGGGCACGTTCGGACCCTTGGCCGGCCAGGGCACCGCCTCGGAGGCGTAGGGATCGAGGAAGTAGCCGGCCGTGCCGGTCACGTTGGGGTAACCGGTCAGCTGCTGCCAGTACCAGAGGGCGACCGTCATCGCCCCGTCGCCGCACAGGTTCCAGTAGTTCAGGTTCGAGTAGTAGTTGCCCTTCTCGTCGTGGCCGTAGCCGAACGGCTCGACGACCCAGCGGGTCCAGCCCAGATCCAGCGTCCGCTTGTCGGGCACCGGCAGCCCGGTCGACTGGTCGAGGAGCGGGTCCGACCGGGCGGGCAGCACGGTAACCCCGCGGTTCACGATTGCGATCCGGCCGGCGGCCTTGAGCGTCAGCCAGTCGACCGATTGGACGGGCAGCGGACGGCGCGGGTCGTTGCGGTCGCTCGGATCGGTGGGTAGTGCGCCGCGGGCTGGGGGCGGGCTAGGGGTTACGAAGAGGTCGAGCGGCGGGAATGTGGGACCGGCCGGCTCGTCCGGGCTCGGGCTCTGGTACAGCGTTCCAGCCACGACGAGATCGCTCGCAGTGGCGTCGCCGCTGGACGCGAACGCCATGGGCTCGCTCGCCGCGGAGGTAACCGTGGGACTTGGAGCCGGCGCGGCACTCCCGCCGGCCACCAGGGCGAGCCCGGCGAGAGCGACGACAGACGCGACCGCTGCAGCAGCGGCCAGCCAGTGGCGGCGAAGGCAAATTGACACGGGCACGCTCCGATTGTACGAAGAGCGTCACCCTGCCGATCCGGCCACGGCCGAGACAGACCGCTGAGCAGCCGGGTGGGCTCAGCGATGCCGGGCCAGCAGCTCCTGGAGGGCGGCTTCGACGGCAAGGGCCACTTCCTCGCGCGAACTATCCGTCCGGATCGTACGAGTCGCGGCGGCGCGCCACGCGGGCAGCGACCCGGCCTGGGCGGCGATCCGCTGGCGGGCGTCCGCTTCGGCCATGCCACGGCCGGTGAGCCGGGCCAGCTGGGCCTCGGGGTCGCACAGGACGAGCCAGATCTCGTCGCACCAGGGCGCATGCCCGGCCTCCACGAGCTTAGTCGCCTCCAGCGCGATGGCCGTGGGCCGGCGAGCGTCGGCGGAGCGGATCGCGTCGCGCTCGAGCTGCTCGACGGCCGGGTGGACGATCGCCTCGAGCTCGGCCAGCCTGTCGGGGTCGGAGAACACGAGGCGGCCCAGGGCGGCGCGGTCGATCGAGCCGTCCGGCCGCCGGTACTGCTCGCCGAACCGGGCCAGGATGGATTCCGTGACCGGAGTGCCGGTGGCCATCACGTCGCGGGCCAGCTGGTCGGCGTCGATGACGGCGCAGCCGCGGTCGGCGAGATTGCCCGCCACGGTCGACTTGCCGCAGCCGATGGGGCCGATCAGTCCGATCAGCGGCGCCCGGGTGCCGAGGGGCCCGCGCCCCGGCGGCCGCAGATCGCGTCCGGACTCAGAACCCGTCACGGTGCCGCTTCCTCCATCTTCAACCAGGCTTCCTCGGCCGCCGCAAGCGCTTCGTCGACGCTGGCGAGATCGCCGCTCACCCGGCGCAGTTCGACAAAGTTGCCGTGGACGCTCGGGTCCTGGAGCGCCGACTCTAGCAGGCCCTTGCGCTCGGTGAGACGGGCCAGCTCTTCGTCCAGCTGGGCCCGGCGGCGGCGGTAAGCGTCCTTGGACAGCCTCTCGACCGGCCGGTGTGGAGTCGGGGCGGCCGCGCCCGCCTCACCGGCCCCGGCCCCGGACGTTGCATTGCCGCCCGGCCGCGGATGGGTCGAGCCGCGCAAAGATCGCGCCCCGGCCTTCGAACTCGAAGCCCCGACCGCACCGGCCGGCTTCCGCGCGCCCGTGACGGATGGTCGGCCGCCATGGAGCCGTACGGCCTCCCTTTCGGCGGCAGCCCTGGCCGTCCAACCGTCGGCGACCGCCGCCCGCCAGGCGCGATAGCCGCCCTCGAACGGCACGGCCAGGCCGTCGTCGACGACCCACAGCGAACCACAGACCTTGTCCAGCAGACGCCGGTCGTGGCTGACGATCAGCAGGGTTGCGTCGGTGCCGGCCATGAAGGCCTCGAGAGCTTCACGGGCAGGAATATCAAGGTGGTTCGTCGGCTCGTCGAGCAGGAGCAGGTTCGATGGCAGCAGGAAGAGCCGGGCCAGCTCCAGGCGAGAGCGTTCGCCGCCGGAGAGGGCGCCCACCTCCTTGAAGACGTCGTCGCCGCGGAAGAGGAAGCGGGCCAGGTGGCCGCGCGCCGCGGCGGGGGTGAGCGGCATCTCGTCGAGAAGCGCGTCGAGGACCGTGGCCCCCGGGATCGGCGCGTCGCGGAGCTGGGCAAGGTAGCTGAGCTGGACGTTGCGGCCCAAGTCGAGGGCGCCGTCGAGCGGCTGGAGCTCGCCGGCGATCGTTCGCAGGAGGGTCGTCTTGCCGGCGCCGTTGGGACCGACGATGCCGGCGCGATCGCCGCGCCGCAGCTCGAGCCACGGGACGGTCGCGACGCGCGCCTCGGTGGGGGCGGTGGGCGCGGCGACGGCCGCAGGCGCGACGGGCGGCTCCACCCGGGCGGCATCGGCAGCGGACCCGGCGGCGGCTTCGGAGGGCACGGCGGCGGTTCTATAGCCGACGACGAGCCCTTCCGCCCGGACAACCGACTCGTACGAACGGGCGGCCGATCCACCGGCGAGCGCCTCCGTCGGCAACCTCAACCGCGCTTCCGACCTCCGCTTCTCGAGCGGCTCGAGCGCCTCGAGGCGGGCTTCATGCTCGTGCATCTTGCCGTGCTTGCGCTGGTGGCGGTACTGCTGGATCAGCTCCTGCTCGCGGGCGATGGCGCCCGCCCGGGCCTCCGTCTCCTCGGCCGCGCGCACGTCGCGTTCCTCGCGCTGGCGGGCATACGAGGCGTAGTTGCCGCGGAACGGGGTCAGCCGCCGGTCGCGCAGCTCCCAGACACGGTTCACCGTGGCATCGAGGAAGGTGCGGTCGTGTGAAGCCACGAGGAGACTGCCGCGGCGCCGGCCGAGGTGCTCCTCGATCCACTCGAGCGCGCCGAGGTCCAGGTGGTTGGTAGGCTCGTCGAGAAGCAGCAGCTCGGGATCGGAGAGGAGCAGCCGGGCTAGCGCGGCACGCGTCTGCTCGCCGCCGGAGAGGTTCGTCGGCGGGCGGTCCCAATCGGCTCGAGCGAAGCCGAGGCCGGAGAGCGCAGCCTCGACCCGCTGGTCGAGCGAGTAGCCGTCCCCCACCTCGAACTCGTGCTGGAGGCTCTCGTACTCGGGCTCGGTCACGCGGCCGTCGCGCTCGAGTTGTTCCAGCCTCCGCTCCAGCTCCTCCAGCCGCCGCGCGCCCGCCCGGACCGCCAATCGCAGGCTCGGCGACTCGATGAACGCGGCGTCGACGTGCGCCTCCTGCGGGAGCATCGCGAGGCTCAAGGCACGCTTGCGGTGGACTTCGCCCGCGTCCGGCTCGTCCATGCCGGCTATGAGCCTCAACAGGGTCGTCTTGCCGGCGCCGTTGGGCCCGACGATACCGATCCTGTCTCCGGCGGCCACTGCCGCTCCGACGTGATCGAGGATGACGAAGTCGCCGACCTCGCGGACCACACCTTCGAGCCTGACGATCGACATCAGGCCGTCCTTCCCGCCCGCGCGGCGGCACGCCGGGTGGCGGCAGCCTTGCGCGTCGCGGCGACACGTCGCGCCCGCTCCGCGGCCCTTTCGGCGGCCCGGACCTCCTCGTCCAGAGTGCGGCCCAGGGCCCCATCTCCGGAGAGCTCCGTCCAGCGCGGGCCGCGACGACGCGCGGCGGAACCGAACCCCTCCCCGGATCGGAGCACGGCCGCCACGGCCTCACGTTGCGCCGCCGGAAGCCGCTGACACCAGCCGCAGAAGTGCGTGGAGCGCCCCCCAACGACGATCCGGCGGATTGGCCGCCCGCAGCGGAGGCACGGCTCGCCGGCCCGCTGGTAGACAGCCAGGTGCTCCTGCATCGACCCGTCGCCCTCGGGTGCGGTGTAGTCGTCGACCGAGCTGCCGCGTCGCTCGACGGCCTCGGCGAGGACGTCGCGAAGTGCGCCGTGGAGCCTGCGCGCCTCCTCGGCCCGTACGGTATGCGCGTCGCGAAGCGGGTGGAGCCGCGCCCGCCAGAGAGCCTCGTCGGCATATATGTTGCCAACGCCGGCCAGGAAGTCCTGGTTCAGGAGCAGCGTCTTGAGCCGGCCGCGGCGCACGGCGAGCATGGCCACGAACCGGGGCGCGGTGAAATCGTCGGCCAGCGGCTCGGCGCCGGCCGCCAGCACGCCGGGGGCCTGGCCTTCGACCGGCAGCCCGGTGGCCGGATCGCGCCTGTACAACCCCATTCGCCCGAACTTGCGGATGTCGCGGAAGCGGAGCTCCCTCCCGTCGGCCAGCACGAGGACGACGTGGACGTGGCGATCCTCCGGCGTGCCGGCGGGTACGACGAAGAGCTGGCCGGTCATCTTGAGATGGACGGTCAGGACCGCGGGCCCGGCTCCCTCTGGCACGGCGGGCCGCTCGCTCTGCTCGAGCCAGATCAGCAGCTGCTTGCCTCGCCGGCCCACGCCCTCGATGCCCCGGCCCGCCACCGCCGCGGCGAAGGCCTCGGGGGCGTGGCTCCGGAGTGTCCGCGACCAGTTCGAGCGCGCGCCAACGATGCGTGATCCGGCGATCAGGCCGCGCAGGTCCCTGGCGATCGTCTCGACTTCCGGCAATTCGGGCATGGCTAGAGGGTAGCGGGGCGGCGCCCGCGGTGCGCTGTCCGGCGATCGAGCGTAACGCACGGGTACTGCCCCGGCCGTGGAATGGGCAGCCGTCGTTCATCCCCGCTACTATCGCCCGCACGGTGTCGGCGCCGGTTTCGTCTTCGCCCCCGCCTGAACCAGCACTGACGGAGGAACCGTGGGTTTCCTGAAGCGAGCTGCAGAGGCCAGATTCGGCACGCCGCAGATCGACCCGGTCGCCCGGGCGATGGAGCAGCTCCGTCAGGCCGGAGTCGACCCCTCCGCCCCTCATCAGACTCGCCACTTCGTCTACGTTCCGGGCGTCAAGGCCGCGCAGCAACTCGCCCGCCGCCTGGAGAGCCCGGACCGCCATGTCGAGATCGACACTTCGGCGCGCACGGGTTACTGGCTGGTGGTCGTCCGCCAATCGATGGTCGTCACGCCCGAGGCGATGGCCTCACTCAAGACCGAGTTCGAGGATGCCGCCGTTCCGCTCGGCGGCGCCTACGACCGCTGGCAGGTGGATCTCCAGGGCGGCTGACCTGATCCGTCTCAGGCCAGCTTCGGGGCGACCTGCTGCTGCAGCTCAACGCAGACCTGCCTGGCCAGTTCGACGAACGCGACCTGGGCCGTCGAGCGGTAGCGGTCGCGGTGCCAGGCAAGGGTCAGCACCCGCGGCGGGACCTCGGTCGGCACCACGGCACATTTCCGGTCCGTCTCGTCCACCGTCAGACGGGGCACGAGGGCGACACCGATCCCGGCCGTAACGAGCGCCTGGACCGTGGTGTTGTCGTCGGACCGGAAGGCCCACTGGGGGTTGCCGCCGTTGGCACGGAGATAATCCTCGGCCGCGACCGTGCTCCGGCAGTGGCGAAAGCCGATCAACGGCAGCTCGGCGATCTCGAGGGGCGTAACGACCCTGTCCAGGCGCGACAGCGCCGAGCCGACAGGGACCACCAGGACATAGGGATCGCGGAACAGCTCGACCGCTTCGAAAGGTCCGTCCGAGAGCGGGTAGACCGCGAAAGACAAGTCGAGGTCGCCGGACTCCACGAGGTCCAGCAGGCCGTCGTCGGAGTTGGTCTCCATGAGGTGGACCTCGACGCTCGGCCAGAGGCCCGTGAAGATGCCCAGGGTCGCGGGCAGGACCCTGGCGCCGACGCTCTGGTACGTGCCGACCCGCAGCTGGCCGGTCGCTCCCTCGGAATACGCCCGGAGATCCGCCCGCGCCGCCTGCATCCGCGCGACGATCGCGTCGGCATGGCGGAGGAGCAGGACACCGGCCTCGGTGACCTCGACCGTCCGACGGCCGCGCGACCGATCCACCAATCGGACGCCCAGGATCGACTCCAGGGCGGCCACGTGCTGGCTTACCGCGGACTGGGTGTAGTCGAGCGATTCGGCGGCCTCGTGGAACGAGCCCGTCTGCGCCACGGCACGGAAGCTCAGCAGATGCTTGAATTCGAGATCGGTGTAGTGATCAGTAGTCATAATTACTAATTGAACAACATCGACTTGCTCTAATCAAGTGGTCGAGCTACGGTGGGGGCATGGAATTGATAACCTTCGCCCTCCTTCTCCTCTTCGTTGGTGCGCTGACGGTTGCGCTCGGCAGCGACTCCCGCCCCTCCGAGCACGACCACCTCCGCAACCTGTAGCAGCCTTTCCCCTGTGCCGCGCAGGCCCCGTGCCTGAGCTTCGGCACCGACGCACCCACTCCGCGCCGGCGCCTGGGGCTCGACCGGGGCCTCGCCATGTCCGGGGCATCGCCGGGTCAGGGACCGCGATCTAGCCCGCGGCGACCTCCGCCGGAGCCTCGCCGAGCTCCGCCAGCAACTCGTCCTCGCGAGTGAGCGGCTGCATCGACTCCCAGTCGTCGCCCACCTTGACGTCGACCGTCAGCGGGACGTCCAGCTTGAGCGCCCCTTCCATCGTCGTCCGAAGTATCGGCACGACCGCCTCGACCTCGTCGCGGGGCACTTCCAGGACCAGTTCGTCGTGAACCTGGAGGAGCATCCGAGCCTTCAAGCCGGCTGCGCGAAGCCGCTTCGGCAGCTGGATCATGGCGATCTTGATGATGTCCGCGGCGGTGCCCTGGATCGGCATATTGATGGCCATGCGCTCGCCTGCCGAGCGCAACGCGGGGATTCGCAGCTCCGAGATGAAACGGCGCCGGCCGAGCAGCGTCGAAACCCAGCCCTGCTGCCGGGCCAGCTCCTTGATGTGGAGCATGTAGTAGCTGATACCGGAGTAGGTGGCGAAGTAGTTGTCGATGAACGCCTTCGCCTCCGCGCGTGAGATGCCGGCCCGCGAGGACAGCCCGAAGTCGCTCATGCCGTAGGCGAGCCCGAAGTTGACCATCTTCGCCATCGACCGTTCGTCGTGCGTGACCTCCTCCGGCGCCTTGTGGAGGACTCGGGCCGCGGTCTCACGGTGGATGTCGGCGCCGCGGGCGAAGGCGTCGCGAAGATGCTCGTCGCCCGAAACGTGGGCGAGGATCCGCAACTCGATCTGCGAGTAGTCCGCCGCCACCAGCGTGACATCCGGCCCGCCCGCAACGAAGGCCCGGCGGATGCGCCGGCCGAGGTCCGACCGGATGGGAATGTTCTGGAGGTTCGGGTCGGACGAGCTGAGCCGGCCAGTGGCCGCCACCGCCTGGTGGAAAGTCGTGTGCAGCCGGCCGTCGCGCTCCGAGACGAGCAGCGGCAGCGCTTCGATGTAGGTCGAGCGGAGCTTGGAGTAGAGCCGCCAGTCGAGCAGCTTGCCGATCATCGGATGCGCTGGCTTGAGCTCCTCCAGGACCGACGCGTCGGTCGAGTAGCCGGTCTTGGTCCGCTTGCCCTTGGGCAGGTTCAGCTCGTAGAAGAGGATTTGCTCAAGCTGCTTCGGCGAACCGAGGTTGAACTCGTGGCCGACATCGAGGTAGATCTCGGACTCCAGGCGCGCCATCTCGCGCCCGAATTCGACGTCCAGGACGCCGAGCGCCTCACGGTCTATAGCCACGCCGGCGGCCTCCATCTCCGCCAGGACCGGGATCAGCGGCAGCTCTACCTCGCGGAAGAGCCGGTCCAGACCGGACTCGGCGAGGGCCTTCTCGAGCGGCTCGCGGGCGGCAAGAGCGGCGAGCGCATCCAGGCCCACCCGCACCGCGGCCGGGACGTCGCCGGCCGGGGGCAGCGCCACGTCCAGTCGCTCGTGGGCCACGTCGGCGATGGTCTGGCTGCGGAGCGAGGCGTTCAGGAGATACGCGGCGATCTGGGTGTCGAAGGCCACTGGAAGCGGCCTCTCCGCCCCGCCCGCGATGTTCGCCACGGCGATCGGCTTCGTCTCGTGGCCGACGATCCGTGCGCCGGACTTCAGAAGTAGATCCCCGAGCCAGCCCACCGCATCGTGGCCCTCGGCGACGAGCACGCGGCCGTCCGTGCCCGCAAGGGCGAGCGCCTGCGGCAGCCCGCGCATCGGCCGAGGGTCGCTCATCAGGAGGGCCGCCCCGATCTCATCCTGTGAGGCAAGCCACCCGGCCGCATCGGCGGCGTCGGCCTCCGTCGCGTCGAAACGTTCCATCAGCATGGGATCCGCGACGGCGGCCCGCAGCGCCGCGGCGAGGTCGACGGGCCCGCTCTCCGTGCCTGCCGGCCGGGGCCTGGACGCTGGCGGCGGCGGTGCCGGCGCGGGTGTCGTGGCGGCGACCTGCCCCATCGCCGGTGGCGGCGCATCCGCCAGGCCGGTCGACCCGAAGTCCATCGAGAGCTGCAGCCCTTCGCCATCACCGACGAGCGACCGGCCCTCGCGGCCCTCGCGGCGGGTCCACGCGCCTGCCTCGCTCCCACCTCCCGGAGCCCCGGCAACTCGCGCCGCGGGCACAGTCCCGGCGGCCGAACGGAGCGCCTCCGCGGCGTCCACGGCCGACTCGCCGGTCAGGGGCGGCAGCCGGTCTATCAGCGTCCGGAACTCGAACTCGCGGAAGAGCCGCACCACTTCGGCCCGGTCGTAGTCGGAGAGGCGGGCGGCCTCCAGGTCGAACGAGATCGGCAAGTCGCGGACGATCCGCGACAGCTCGCGGCTGGCGAATACCTGCTCCCGCGCCTCGACGATCTTCTCGCGAAGCTTGTCGGGCTTCACTTCGTCGATCCGCGCGTAGATCCCCTCGATCGAGTCGAACTGGCCGACCAGCTTCGCGGCGGTCTTCTCCCCCACTCCGGGAATGCCGGGGATGTTGTCGGTCGGGTCGCCCTTGAGGGCCTTGTAGTCGATCATCTGGTCCGGCCGCAGCTCGTACCGCTCCCAGATCCTGGCCGGGTCGTAGTAGATCGTGGAGTCGACGCCCTGCCGGGTCGTCATCAGGCGGGTGCGGTCGGTCACGATCTGGAGCATGTCCAGGTCGCCGGTGACAACGGTCGTGTCGATGCCGCGTGCATCCAGGTCGCGGGTGATCGTCCCGATGACGTCGTCGGCCTCGTAGCCGGCCATCTCGTAGACGGGGATGCGCAGTGCCGCGACCACCTCCCTGACCTTTGGGAACTGCGAGCGCAGGTCGTCCGGCATCGGTGCCCGCGTGGCCTTGTAGTCGGCGAACTGCTCGTGGCGGAAGGTGGGGCCCGGCAGGTCGAAGCACGCCGCCACGTACTCGGGTTGCACGTCCTGAATGCCTCGCAAGAGAATGCTGCAGAAGCCGAAAACGGCGTTGACGAGCTCGCCTCGGCTCGTCGTCAACGGCGGCAGGGCATGGTAGCCACGGTAGATGAGGCCGTTGCTGTCGAGCAGCATCAGGCGGGTCATAGGGGCCTCGGGCTCGTGACCGGCGCAGCAGGGCCGGCCAGTAGAGTTTACCCGGGGGTGGCACCGGCCGACGGATGCCTTCGAGGCGCGACCGCGTTCCCGACCGGCGGCCATCGGGGAAGCCGGCCGCGAAGCCGGCGCCGCCGCCCGGCCCTCGTCAGCCGCGGGCGCCTCGATCGCGGCCGCGACGCCGAACCGGCAGGACCGCGAGCCCCAGACCCAGGACGAAGAGGGCCGCAAATCCGATCAGCCAGGCCAGCCGAGGATCGGTGCCGCTCGAAGCCGAGCCCGTCGCCTCCGTGCTCTTGGTCGCGCCCGAACCGCCGACCATCGCGCCCTGGGCTGCCGCCGGGGACGCCGCAGCGAGATTGTGGGAATCGGCCGCAGAAGCGATCGTCGGCGCGGCCGAGGCGGCCGAGTCTACGACCGGAGAAGCTGCGCTGGTAGCCGGGCTGGCCGCTGGGTTCAGGGGTAAGAGAGTGGCAAGTGGTCCGGCCGTGGCGACACTCGCGGGACCGAAGTAAGACGAGCTGCCGGCTGCGCTGGCAATGGCCACCCCACCCGCAGCGGGCGGCACGGCCGGAGCCGCCGCCCGCTCAGGACTGAGCACGTACCCACCGCCGCTCGTGCTGGCGGCTCCCCACAGGATGGTGGTGGCACTCGTCACGATGATTCCGAAGAACCCGAGCGCGGCGAGGGATCCACCGAGCGACCGCCGCAGCCCGAGCCCGAGAATCCGCCATCGCCCCCCGGTCTTCCTGCGCCATCGCGCCGCGTCGGCCTCGCTCAGGCTGAAGTCGCGCGGCCGAGGCGGTACCGGGAGTGCCGCCGTCGCCCCCGCGATGCCGCCAAGGTCGGCGAAGAGCGACCCGCAATCCGGGCACTCGGACACGAGTCGGAGGGCCCGGGCACGTTCGGGTTCGCTGACGTCGCCACCGTAGAGGCGGGCGATCAGCAGCTCGTCGTGGCCGGAGTGAGCGGCGGGCGAAGTTCGATCCATCACGTTCCTCAGACGACCTCAACCACGGAAGAGTTCCCGATCCGCGGCAAGTGCGCCCCGCAGGGCAAGCCGGCCGCGGTGAATGCGCGACTTCACGGTGCCGATCTCGACCCGCATGATCGCGGCGATCCCGGCATAGTCGTAGCCCTCGACATCGAACAGCACGATGCAATTCCGCTGCTCGAACGGCAGACCGGCCAGCGCCCGGGCGATTGCCCTCGAGCGCTCCGCGGCGAGTGCCTTCGACTCGGGCTCCACCTCCGGCTCGGCGGCGGGCTGCCACGTCTCGTCCTCGAACTCGGGGTAGGGCTGGCTCGGCCGGCGCCGGCGCGTCCTCTGGAGATCCATCGCCGCGTTGATGGCGATCCGGCTCAGCCAGCTGCGCACGCTACCCCCTCGAAACGAGGCCAGGTTTCGGTAGGCGCTGAAGAAGGCTTCCTGGACCGCGTCGGCGGCCTGATCGCGGTCCGGCACAAGGCGGTAAACGAGGCCGAAGAGGTGGTCCTGGTGCCTCGTCACAAGCTCGTTGAAGGCCTCTAGGCGGCCTCGGAGCGCCTCCTCGACCAGGGCGGCATCGATGCGCTGGCCGGCCGTGTCGGCGTGACGATCCTCATGCGCCCTCGCGTCGGTCACGACTCGCCCGCCAGCCACTCTCTCACCCACGAGGACCTCGCCTCGTGTCGGCCCGCGGACCGGCCGCGGCGGCGCGAGGATAGCATGCGGCCGCATGCCCGAAACGCGAGCGGCGGGCCCCGCGCGGCCGCCCTGCGCCGTTCGCCGTGCCCCGGCGGGCTCCGCAGGCTGTACCATGCGCGCCGGACCGTGCCGACGTGGCGGAACAGGCATACGCGCTCGACTCAAAATCGAGTGGCCGTGAGGTCATGCGGGTTCAACTCCCGCCGTCGGCACCACCGAACCGCGAGCCGGGCCCTGTGCCCCGCGGTGCGCCCCGGGTGTCACCGGCGGCTGGACTGGACGGCTGCCCCTAGCAGCTCAGCCCGCCGCCTCCGCCGCTGCCCCCGCTGCCCCCGCCCGCGGGCGGCACGCCGTCGAGGCCGTGAGCGACGATGTTGCGAACGGTCATCCACCGCGGAAATGTCAGGAAGCCGACCGTGTTGCCCGTCACCGCCGGAACGAGTTCGATGCTCTTCACGTTGCCCGTGCCGACACGCTCCGCCAGCGCCAGCAGCGTCGGCGCGTCGTCGATCGGCATGTCGGTCCAGAAGGCGCTGCCGAGCGCGCTGATCAGGTCCGGGACCTTCGGCAGGAGCGAGCACGGATGGAGCTGTGCCCGCAGCGCGATCAGCACCGCCTGCTGGCGGGACATCCGACCGTAGTCGGAGTCCTGGTGCCGGCTGCGGGCGTAGGCCAACGCCGTGAACCCGTCCATGTGCTGCTGGCCCGGCTTGATGTCGATGGTGATGTCCTTGCCGTCCTGGGGACGTGAATACTGGGTGTCCTTGACCTCGGCGGGAACGTAGATGTCGAGGCCGCCGAGGGCGTTGATCAGGTTCACGAAGCCCATCAGGTTGATGACCACGGCGCCGTCGACGTGGAGCCCGAGGTACTGGCCGATTGCGCCTTCGAGGGCCGAGAAGCCCCGCACGAAGTCGCTGCCGGCATACGGGTACGCTCCGGGCCGGTTGACCGCGTCCCGCCACAGGGCGTTGAGCAGGTTCGGGTACGGGAAGCAATGGCACGGGAACGCGTTCGCCGACTCCGGCGGCAGGGGCACGTTCTCGAGGTTGCGGGGGATGCCGTACATCACGGACCGGCCGGTCGCAATGTCCACTTCGAGCAGGATCATCGTGTCGGTCCTAAGACTCCACCGTCCGACTCCTTCGTCGGCCCCGACCAGGAGGACGTTCAGCTTGCCGTCGGCGGACCACTGCGAGGGCGGCGTGTTGGCGCCGCTGACGTTCTCGACCGGGAAGATCGGGATGCCTGCATCGGTGGTCGGGCCGGGCGTCGGCGGCGGTGTCGGCGTGTCGGATGGGCTGGACGACGGCAGGCCGCTGTCGGATGGGGTGGCCGAGGCGGTGGCGGATGCCGTTGCTGATGCGGTCGGCGGGTCCGTGGCGCCCGGATCCAGATAGGGGGCGATGGTCTCACCCGATGCCAGATTGCCGTTCCCGCCGAACCAGCACGGAGCGTCCACGTTGAAGATGCAGCTGAGCGTGTCGCGGTACTGGACCGTGACCGCGCCGAGGGTGAGGTGCGTGCCGATGGTCGCGATCATCACAGCCCCGAGGACGACCGCCGTCAGCCGGGACCAGGACCGCCGCACGGGTGCCTTCGTCTGCTCCTTGGAATCTAGGTCGGCCGGCGACCCCGCGGAACCGGCGATCAAGTAGGCGTCCACGATCGCCCAGAGTCGATAGAGGAGGACCACGACGTTCAGCAAGATCAGCGCAGTCAGCGTGCTCTCAGAGAAGAAGACGTCGTACAGCTGGCGCCGGGCGAAGGCCAGGATGCCGGCAACGGCGACCAGCAAGCCCAACGCCGGCAGAGCCACGAACAGACCGCGTCGACGCCGGCCCGACGCGGCCTGGCCGAGGCCGGGCAGCAGGAAGGAGAGGATTGCAGCAACGTCAGGCGAAGTCACTGGCAGCCTGCTACCCATTACTGCGCCCACCCCCGCACTGCCAGGCCAGGACTCCCTCAGGCACCGACGGCTTATCCACGGCAGTGGAAGTGCCCTCTAGCAGCCGAACCCGCCGCCCCCGACGGAACCGCCGCTGCTCGCTGCGGCCGGAACGCTGTCGAGGGAGTGGGCCACGATGCTCTTAGCCTGGGCCCACGTCGTCGCGTTGATATACGTGGTGTTCACCCCCAGGGTTCCGGGATCGAGGGTGATGCTCTTCACGCTGCCGCCCACGATGTACTTCGCCATGCCCGCCCATCGCGACGCGTCCGTCAGGGGCATATTGGTCCAGAACGCGCTGCCAAGGTGGTGGATGAGCGATGGGACGCGCGGCAGGATCGTGCACGGGTCGAACGTGGTGCGCATCGCCTTCAGGACCAGCTGCTGGCGCATCATCCGGTTGTAGTCCGTGGTGAACTCGCGGGTTCTGGCGTATGCGAGGGCCCACTCCCCCGACATATGCTGCTGCCCGGCCTTGATCACGAACGAAATGTCCGCCCCGTTGCTCGACTGCCACGTGATCGACTGCAAGCCTCCCGAGCCGGCTGCATCGGTCTTCATCTTCGGGATGACGCTGCCGTCGTCATCCGGGAGCTCATACCCGGAATGGGCGTACGCGCAAACGTAGAACGCCGCCTGCCACGAGCCCTTCGGGCCGCACGGCTTGTCGTAGACGGTGGTGGGGACGCTGATGTCGATACCGCCGAGATCGTTGATGAGGGTGATCAAACCATCGAGATTGATCAGGACAAAGCCGTCGATCGTGAGGCCCGTCAGAGTGGAGACAGCCTCTTCGGTGGCGGTAACGGCTCGCGTGTACTCGAGCCCGGGGCCCTGGTAGAAGGGGTAGTTGGCGGGGTGATTCCAGCCCGCGTCGTTGGCGAGCCAGTTGAGCATGTTCGGCCAGGTGTATGCCGGACAGCCGTTCGACGGCGTTGGGTAGTTCTTCGCCAGCTCCTGGGGCAGCGGGACGCACATGGTGTTGCGCGGTATCCCGATCATCGCAGCCCGGCCGGAACTGATGTCCACGTGTAGCACGATCATCGTGTCCGGCCGCAGGCCGACGTTGCGACTTCCTCCCAGCCCGGCATCCACCCCGACGAGCAGGACGTTGAGTTGGCCATCCGCGGCCCAGTTCTTGGCCTCGACCGGCGTGTTAAACGACGGTAGGGCGTTCGGGTCGAAAGTGGCGGGCGCGCCGGACGAAGTGGCGACCGTGGGAGAGGTGGCGGGCGCGCCCTGGGACGCACTCGGATCGACGTTCACGTCCGGCTGATCCGTCGCCATGGCGATGGTCTGGCCGGGTGCGAGAGTTGCGCCGGCGAAGCATGGGCCGGTCTCGGCCTGGATGCACGTCAGGGAGCTCTGCCAGCTCATGTCCACCGACGCGACTCCGGCATGAACCAGGACCGTGCCCGAGAGGATCACCATGACACCAAGGATCGCTCCCCATTTCGGGCTGGAAGGAGCCCGTCGGCGCTGCCTGGGTTGCTCACCTGCGGCCAGCAAGTACGCGTCGACCACTGCCCATATGTGGTAGATGAGGGCAACGAGGTCGAGGAGCAGGAGGCTCGTCAGCCATTCCTGGTTGAACGCGGAGTCGAGCAGCGAGCCTCTGTAGAAAAGCAGGATCAGCCCGAAGGCGCCCAGAACGGCGAGGGCCGGAATGGCGACGATGGCGCCCCGGCTGCGTCTTCCCACCGCTGCCTGGCCCAGGCCGGGAAAGATGGCCGAGAGGACGGCGGCCCAGAGGGGCGTCCGCAGTCGGGACGGAAACTTCATCCTGCTGGTCTCTCCCTTGCCGCCTGGAAGGCATAGCCGGCCGATCGAAGGTCGGGCGGCCAGCGGCTATTCTGCATCAAAACCACCCGATTCGGCCCCGGCCTGAGACGCGCGCCGCCTGTAGGACGTGGTGACGCCGGCGTAAGAACCCTTAACGATTCGCCCGAGGAGCCCCGCCGAAGGCTCCGGCACGAGCCCGCGACAGGATCCGGCAGGTGCTTCGGCGCCCGGCGTAGAGCCGCTTCACAGGGTCCTCAGAACCAGACCACTCCCCCCGACGTGGCCAATCCGACGAGGATCGCGGCCAGCAGCCAGGCCCCGAAGAGAGCCGAGACCACGGCATTGCGAAAGCGGATGACCCAGAGCCGCAGGGCCAGCGCGGCGGGCAGCCGCCCGAGGGCGGGGCGCGCGGCGGCCAGCGCGGGCAACCCGTCGATGCCACGGCTTTCCGCGGCGATCGCGGCGTGGTAGCCGAGGTGGACGGCCCGCGCGGCCGGCTCCGATGCGGGGTCGTTCTTGAGCGTTTCATCCGCTGCCGTGACGTCAACCGGAAGGCCCTCGGCAGCGTCGGCGGCCAGCCGGAAATCCTCGCGTTGGTGGAGATCGGCGGGCGACTCCGCCGGGAGGCTGGCGATGGCCTGGCGGGCTTCGCCTATCCGACCCGCCATCAGGAGTGCCGAGGCCTGGAGGCCCGCCGGAAGGTCACGGTCCGGATGGCCGTCGAGCCAGGCGGCCGCCTGAATCGAGTTGCGCGGCATCGGGTTCCCGGCCAGATCGCGCCATCGTTCGGCGGCCTCGCGGTCGATCCAGCCGATCGCATCCTGGGCGGCCCAGTTGGAGCGGCCCCGGAGCGAGAGCAAAGCCAGCATCCCGGGCGTGGGAACCAGCACCGCGACCGTGAGTGCCAGTTCGTGAACCCGGCCCCAGCAGAGCAGGAACGCTGCGATCGGCCCGGCCACCGCCAGCCCGAGCTGGATCGTCGCGCCTCAGCCGCCGAAGCCGAAGGCGCGTCGCTGCAGCGCGACCATGGGGTTGGCGCCAGTGGCTGGCGCCGCCGCGGCCAGACCCCGCATCAGCCCCATGCCCCCGTCGAAAGCTCCAGGCGGACCAGCCCCTCGCCGAGCCGGCGTTGAACCTCGGATAGTAGCTCGGCATCGTAGGCGACTCCGCCGCGCACCTCCATCGGCAGCGACGCGCCGCCCGGCCCCGGCAAGTGGAAGACGACGCGAGTGCCACCCGGCCGTTCCTTGAGCATCGCTCTCAGCTCCTCCATCGCCACCACGATGCGAGCCGTGTCGGCGCCCCTGGTGAAGCGCACGTTCAGGATGCCGGAGGCGTGTGCTTCGAGCGGCGCTGTAGGTGCCGATGAGGCACGGGCCGCAACGGCTCGCGCCTCATCGGGGAGAGCCGGCTCCTCGCGCTCGGGCGCAAGCGCGGCCAGGTCGTCCGGGGCCGGCGCGGATGCGAGCGGCTCCGCCGGAAGTGTTTCGACGGCCGGTGCCGGGGTCCGAGGGGCGGCCGGCACGTACCCGGCGGAGCGACCCGGCGCGGCCGGAGGAAACGGAGTCACTCCCCCACCCCGAAGCGGCGAAACGCGCATCTTCGGCAACGTGGGCGCGACGGGCTGCACCGGCCCGGAAGCCGCGGCTTCGGCCGGCGCGGATTGGTCCTCGAGCCGGGGCGCGGCAGGGGTCGAGACCGGCGCGGCCGCGAGCGCAGGCCTGGCGTACCCGTTGCCGTTGTCACTCCCGCCGCTCCCGTTGCCGTTGCCGTTGCCGCCGGGGCCGCTCCAGCGTCGGCTGCCCCTCCCCCGCTCTCCGGCCGCAACTTCCTGGGCTATGGCCGCGGGTCCGCGGGAGGCGGCCTCTTCCCAGACCCAGACCGCGTCGGCCAGCAGGGAAACCTCCTCGCCGCGATGATCGACGCGTCCGGACACGAGCAGGATTGCTTCCTCCACGAAGGTCGGGCCGCTCGTGGCATACATGCGCGGGAAGACGACGACCTCGAGCGTCCCCTGGAGGTCCTCGAACGTGGCTACGGCCATCGTCTCCCTGTTCCGGGTGGTGACCGTTCGCATGCCCGTGACGATGCCTCCCATCACGACGCGCTGCCCGTCGAGCGACTCGTCCTTCAGATCGCCCGAATAGGCCGTCACGTACTGGGCGATCTGATCGGCCAGGGCGCCCAAGGGGTGCTCGGACAGGTACAGCCCCAGGAGCTCCTTCTCCCACCGCAGCCGCTCGCGCGAAAGGGCCTCGGCGACCGCAGGCAGCGGTCGTTCAAGATCCTCGGGCGAGGCGGCCATGTCGAAGAGCGAGGTCTGCCCGCTCGTTCGGTCGCGCTGGACCGCCTGGCCGGCGGCCATGGCGTCGTCCAGGGCCGCGAGCAGCTGGGCGGCGTGGCCGAACCGGCTCATCGCCCCGACCTTGACGAGTGACTCCATGACCCGCTTGTTGATCAGCCGCAGGTCCACCCGCGAGCAGAGGTCGGCCAGCGAGCGGAAATCGCCGCCCTCCTGCCGGGCCGTGAGGATCGACTCGATCGCACCCTCGCCGACGTTCTTGACGGCCAGCAGGCCGAAGCGGATGGCGTCGTCTTCAACCGTGAACTCGACGAACGACCGGTGCACGTCCGGCGGCCGGACCTCGATTCCCAGGCGCCGGCATTCGGCCACGGCGGCGGCGACCTTCTCCTCGTTGTCCCGGAAGGCCGTCAACACGGAGGTCATGTAGTCGACGGTGTAGTTCGCCTTGAGGTAGGCGGTTTGGTACGCAATGAGCCCGTAGCAGGTGGCGTGGGCTTTGTTGAAGCCGTAGCGCTCGAAGGGCTGGAAGGCGGCGAAGACGGCGTCGATGGTTTGCGGCTTGACGCCGCGCTCGGCCGCCTGGCGCACGAACTTCTCGCGCATCTCGCGCATCAGCGCGGCCTTCTTCTTGCGAATCGCGTAGCCGAGCATGTCCGCTTCCGGCCCCGTGAAGCCGGCCAGCGCCGTGGAGGCGGACATGATGTCTTCCTGGTAGACGAAGACGCCGTACGTCCGGTTGAGGTACGGCTCGAGCAGCGGATGGAGGTAGGTGACCTTCTCCTCGCCGTGCTTGCGCCTGATATAGGCCGGGATGTTGTCCATGGGGCCCGGGCGGTAAAGCGCGACCATGGCAGCCAGGTCGAAGACGGTCGAAGGCCGCAGGTCGCGGATGTACCGCCGCATGCCCGCCGACTCGAGCTGGAACACGCCCGTCGTCTCGCCCGAGGCCAGCAGCTCGAACGTCTTGGCGTCGTCCAGGGGGATCTTCTCGAGGTCGATCTCGATCGCGCGGTGCTCCCGGATCAGGTCGACCGCCTGGCGCAGGATGGTCAGGTTGGAGAGGCCCAGGAAATCGAACTTGAGCAGGCCCAGCGCGTCGACGGCGTGCATCTCGTACTGGGTCATGACCGAGTCCGAGTTGGTCGCCCGCTGGAGCGGCATCAGCTCGGTCAGCGGCTCGCGGCTGATCACGACACCGGCGGCATGGGTGGAAGCGTTGCGGGCCACGCCCTCCAGCTGCTTGGCGAACTCGATGACCCGATGGACGGGCGGCTCGTTCTGGTACATCTCCTTGAGCGCCGGGCTGGTATCGATGGCCTCGTCGAGCCGGATGCCGAGCTGGTTCGGGACGGCCTTGGCGATGCGGTCGCCCTCGCCGTAGGTCATGCCCACGACGCGGGCGACGTCCCGGATCGCCGCCCGGGCCAGCATCGTGCCGAAGGTGATGATCTGGGCGACGTGGTCCGCGCCGTACTTGCGGCTGACGTAGTTGATGACTTCCTCGCGCCGGCCGTCCTCGAAGTCGACGTCGATGTCGGGCATCGTCACGCGGTCCGGGTTGAGGAAGCGCTCGAACGGCAGCTGGTAATGGATGGGGTCAACCGGTGTGATGCCGAGCGTGTACGTGACGATGCTGCCGGGCGCGGAGCCGCGCACGGTGATGGCGATCCGCTGCTCGCGGGCGAACGCGGTGAAGTCCGCCACTATCAGGAAGTAGCCGGCGTAGCCCATCCGGCAGATGACGTCGAGCTCGTAGTCGAGGCGGGCCTGCAACTCGGGCGTGACCGTGCCGTAGCGGCGGGTGAGGCCGGCCTGGCATTCCTTGCGCAGCCAGCTCTCGATCGTCTCGCCCTCGGGCACGGGGAAGCTCGGGATACGGAGCTGGCCGAACGGCAGCTTCATCTCGACCATCTCCGCGATCTCGCGCGTCCGGCGGATAGCGTCGAGATTGTCCGGGAAGAGGCTCGCCATCTCGGCGGCCGACTTGAGGTAGAACTCGCTCGACTCGAACCGCATCCGCCCGGGCGTATCGAGGTTGCTGCCGGTGCCGACGCACAGCAGGACGTCGTGGGCCTCGTGCTGTTCGCGCCGGACGTAGTGCAGGTCGTTGGTCACGACGTGCTTCAGCCCGACCTCCGGACCGAGCCGGAGCAGCTGCTCGTTGAGGCGGCGCTGCTCTGCCAGGCCGTGGTCCTGCAACTCCAGGAAGAAGCGATCCGGCCCGAAGATGTCGCGGTACTCGCCGGCCAGCTTGCGAGCCAGCTCCCAATCGTCCGTCTCGAGCGCCTTGGGAATCTCGCCGCCCAGGCAGGCCGATAGTCCGATCAGGCCTTTCGAATGCTTTGCCAGGTGCTCCCGATCGATCCGTGGCTTGTAGTAGTAGCCGTCGAGGTGAGCATCCGTAACGAGACGGCAAAGGTTCTGGTAGCCCTCCCAGTTCTCGGCCAGGAGGACCAGGTGGAAGGGCTGACTGTCCGCCTTGCCTTCCTTGTCGCGCATGCTCCGTCGGGCCACGTACGTCTCGACGCCGACGATGGGCTTGATGCTCTTGGCCGCCACGGCCTGGACGAACGCCACTGCCCCGTAGAGCGCGCCGTGGTCCGTGATCGCCATCGCATCGAACCCGAGCTGCGACCCCTGTTCGGCAAGCTCGTTGATGCGTCCGAGTCCGTCCAGCAGGCTGAACTCGGAGTGGAGATGCAAGTGGACGAAGTCGTTCGGGGCAACGGTCACGGGAGGTAAGGGTACCGCGTCGGGCGGGGTCGGCGGACGAGTTGCTCAGCCTGCGGGCGCGGTCACCCGCAATTCCCAGGTCGTGCCGTCCGGAGAGTCGTGGAGCTCGATGCCGGCGGCGAGGAGGCGGTCGCGGATGGCATCCGCGGCGGCCCAGTCGCGTGTCTCGCGGGCACGGACACGTTCCGCCAGCAGCGCGTCGACGAAGGGGCGAACCATGTCGGCGGGATCGCCCGTGCCGGTCGCGGCCAGCTCGCCCAGGCAGACGATCGCCGAGCGGAGCGCGGAACGGGCCGAGGCGAGCGCGTCGGACTGGTCCGTGTCGTGCGACCAGGATTGGATCGTCTCTTCGAGGGCCAGAATGGCTCGGACCGCCGCCGGAGCGTCGCACTCGTCGAGGGAGGCGCTGAAGACGGCTTCGAGGCGAGCCACTTCTTCACGCAGCGGGGCCGAGGTAGGGGCGGCGTCGTGAGCAGGGGCGCCCGTGGGGCCGGCCGCGGCGGAATGGGCGACCGCGCCGGAATCCCGGTGGGCGGCCGCGACCAGCTCGCCGATCGAGAGCTCGCTGCCGGTCGGGAAGACGGTGCTCCGGCCATCCTTCCGGACCGTCACGCCGCCCAGGCCGAGCACGGACGCGGCACCCGCGTCCAGATCCAGGACGAGGGCCGTGTGCCCATCAACACCGAGGATGAACACGTCGGGCGGCAACTCTGCCTCCAGGACCCGCAGACGGCGCTCGCCGAGGTAGCAGAAGCGCGTGTCGTGGCTGCCGCCCTCGGCGTTGTCGTAGTGCGGCACGACCGCGACCGGAAGGCCGAGCGGAGTCAGGAGGTCGAGCCCTCCGAGCCAGCGCGGCGCCTCCCCTACCTTGTAGATCTCGTAAACCGGGATCGTGTAGCGGCCGAGGGTCAGGGCCGCGGCGCTGGCCATCGTGACCGCTCCACCGTGCGCCAGCTTGTCGGCGAGAAGGCGTGGGATCTCGGAGCCGGACCACTGCCGCAACGCATACGAGGGGCTGCCGGGGCCGGTGAAGACCAGCCGCGCGTCTCGGATTCGGACAAGAGCCGTCTCGCGCGTCAAAGCATCGGCGTCGGCGGATCGGAACGAGGCGATCGAGAACGGCGCACCGACGGTCGACCGGAAGTAGTCGACGGCCCGGTCGGTGATCTCCTCGGCGTTCTCCTGGAAGCCGTACGGCGTGTCGAGGACGACGCCCGGAACAGGCCGCTCCCCCAGCCGGTCCAGGATGCTCCGGTGGACGCGCGCCATGGTGGGCGTGGTCTCACCCGAGCCCATGATCGTCAGGATGCGCGGCAGGGCGGTCACGCCGGGAACGCTCCGGAGAAGAGGCCGTCGCGGTCGGCAGAGAGGATGGCCTCGGTCAGCTCGGCCGGATGCTGGGCGTGGATGTCGTGGTCGCCCTTGAACCAGCGGACCCGGACCGGCACGCCGCTCGACCCGGCCGCCGCCACCGCCGCATCGGCGCCGGCCCTCTTGGCCTTCGTCCAGTCGCTCTCGCCGCCATCGACCGGCACGATCAGGGCGGGCACCCGCAGCCGGTGCCACAGGTCGGCAGTCCTCTGGCCCCACATCGACTCGATGATCGCCCGATGGTGGACGCGCGAAAGCCACGGCGCGATCGTCCGGTCCGGCCGGATCTCGAAATTGCCGAGCGATCCTTCGACGCCTTCTTCCGGCCAGTCGGCATGTGCGGAACGGAAGTAGCCCTCAACGGACGAGAGCGGCAGACCGATGAGCTGAGGAGGCGCCAGTCGCTCCCAGCAGATGTCCCACGTCGGGAAGGCGTCGCGCAGGTCCGTCAGGCCGCCGTCAACGAGAACGATGCCGCTGGTGAGATCGACATGGCGGACGGCGAAGTCCAGGACCACGCTCGCGCCCCACGACTGGCCGGCCAATACCGGCCGCTCGAAGCCCGGGCCGAGAGCCGCGACGAGACGGCGCAGATCCCCCGAGATCGTCTCGAAGTCGTAGCCGGCCTCCGGCTTGTCGGATCCGCCGTGACCGCGCAGGTCGACCGCGGCCGAACGGCGCCCGGCACCGGCCAGCCGCCGGGCCACCCCGTCCCACAGCCGCGCATTCGAGGCCAGTCCGTGGACCAGCACATACGCCGGTCCGGCGACCTTCGAGGCATGCGCTGCGGCGTGGGCCTGGGGTGAGGTGCCGGCAGGCGGCTCCCAACGACGAAACCTGAGCTCTACCCCTTCCGCCACGGCGGTCCTCTCCTCCACCGGAATCGCCTGATCGTTCATGTGCCTCTCCTGCGCCATCCTAGCTCGCGAGGCAAGTCTGGCGGGGTGGCTTGGTTTCAGGAACCTGGGCCGATCGCGGTCCCGCCGCATGAGTCCGCGACGGCGTCGGCGGCGAAGCCGAACAGGGAGCCCTCCAGGGCGAAGGCCCATCCGCCGGCGCTTCGCGCCGCCGGCGTTCCGGCGCCGCCAGCGTGCTGGCGCGGGATCCGTACAATTCCGAACACGCCAACGATGTAGGAGACGATCCTGAACCGCATGCTCCAACCCCGATGGCCCGGCACCGCGGGCCTCGCCAGACGGCCACGGGTATCCGGCGGCAAGAACGTGACGATCATCCGGCTCGTCGGGGCAATCGCCCCGGCGATCCTGGTGGCGGGGTGCGGCATCTTCAGCGGACCCGCCGCGACGCCGACGCCGGCTCCAACAGTTGCGGTCACGGCCAGCCCGACCGTGGCCGTGCCAACCAAGGCGCCCACGCCCACGCCGACCCCAACGCCACAGATCGTCAAGTCGGTCGCGCTCGTGGCATTGATCGGCGAGCCCAAGGACTGGACGCCGGCCGGATTGGCGTGGAGAGGCGTCCAGGAGGTCGCCTCCCGCATCGGAGTGACTCCGACGCTCCTCGAACCGGTCTCGAATTCGGAGATGAAGACCGACCTCGACCAGGTCGCCGCAGCCGACGGGGCGGTCGTGGTGACCGTCGGCGCGGCGGCCAACCCGGCGGTCCAGGCCGCGGCCACGGCCCATCCCGGAACCCACTTCTTCGAGGTCGACGTCGCGGTCCCGGACGGGTCGCCGGCGAACATCCACGGGCTGGTCTTCGACGAGGCCGAGGCGGGGTATCTGGGCGGCTACATCGCCGCGGCATTCACCACTTCGGGCAAGGTCGGAATGGTCGCCGACTCGAAGACCGACATTCGCTCCAGCAACTACGCCGCCGGCTTCAGGAATGGAGCGCTGCAGGCGGCGCCCTCGGTCGCCGTGTCGATCACCTACGTGAGCTCGCCGGACCAGCCCGACCAGGGGCGGACGGCCGCGGCGGGGCTCATCAAGGCAGGCAATGGTGCAATCCTGGCGATGCCAAGCCTGGCCGGGATAGGGGCCCTCCGGCAGGCCTGTGCCGGCCTCGTGCCTGTGGTGGCGGTGGACACGGACGCCTGGCAGACAGTGCCGGACATCCACCCATGCCTGATGGTGAGCGTGATGAATAGATATGACGTGGCCATCTCGTCCGCGATCCAGACGATCGCCGCCGGCGGCACGGCGGAGCGACTGACGGTCTACGACGTGGCCAACGGCGGCATCGCTCTGAGCGATTTCCACGCCGCCCTGCCCGCCGGGTTCCAGGGCGGGCTCGACGCGGTCACGGCCACGCTGAGAAGCGGACCGCCCCGGCCGACTCCCGTCCCATCGCCGGCTCCTTCCGGCGGGAAGAGCCCGTCGCCCAAGCCCTCAGCGAAGTGAGCATCGAATGACCGACACGGAATCGCGTGACCGGCCGGAGCTGCTTCTCGATGACACGGGCATCGTCCGGCTCCTGCGAGACGCCCGCCGGATCGCGGTGGTCGGGGCCTCGTCCAACCCCGCTCGCCCATCGAACGGTGTCTTTCGGACGCTCCTGCACGCGGGCTATCGCTGCGTGCCGGTCAATCCGAACGAGACCGAGGTCGAGGGCGTGGCCGCGGTGGCGACCCTGGCCGAGGCCGCGGAGGCGCTCGGCGGCCCGATAGACATAGTCGACGTCTTCCGCCGTTCGGAGCTGACCGAGGAGATCGCCCGCGAAGCCGTTGCGATTGGCGCAGGTGCGCTGTGGCTCCAGCTCGGGGTCGTCAACGCCGAGGCGGCCCGCATCGCCGCCCAGGGTGGGCTGGCGGTCGTCATGGACCGCTGCGCGGCCATCGAGATCAGGCGGATTCCCCGAACCTGAACCCCGGCGCACACGTTGGGTAACGCACGACGCCGTCCTTGAGGACGGCGTCGTGCGTGCTGCCTGGGGTTGTTCAGTTCGAGGTGTCGCCCTGGTCGAAGCCAAGCGGTACCCGAGCCGGGCCCGCAGATTCACCTCGATCGGAGCGAACGCCGGCATTGTGGCATCGAGTCCCGCGTTCGCCGCTGACCCGACGGGTCCATCCGGAGGGCTAACCTTAGGCCCACCGCGGACAGGTACTAAGGTCGTATGCCGGCGGTCCGCGCGGTGGAACGATGAGCGCGCGAGACCTCAGCCGGCTGCGCGGTCGGCGGCCCGGGAGCCGGCCGGCGACAACTCCACCCGGTCGCCCCCGAGTCCCTTGGCTCGATACAGCGCAGAATCGGCGGCCGCGACGAGGCCCCCAGCCGCCTGGGCATCCCGAGGCATGCAGCCGAGACCGACGCTCGCCGTTACCCCCGCGGCTGCGCTCGAACTCACGGCAGCTATCGCAAGGCGCACCCGTTCAGCGATCTGCTTCGCGCTCTCTGCGTCCGTAACGGGGAGCAGGATGGCGAACTCATCGCCACCGTAGCGGAAACACATGTCACCGTCGCGCACCGACGAGCTGATGGCCCGCGCGGCAGCCCGGAGCAACGCGTCGCCGGCCGGATGCCCGTACAGGTCGTTGTATTGCTTGAAGCCATCGAGGTCGAGCATGACCAGGACGACGGGCTGGGTGCCCGGGTCCGAAACCAGCGCAGCCAGCCTGTCGTCGAACGAGCCGCGGTTTCGCAGGCCGGTCAGGGCATCGGTCTCGGCGCGGGTCGCAACCGCGCGAAGCGTCTCGGCATTCCGGAGGGCTATGGACGCCTGGCCCGCGAAGAGGCGCGCGAGATCGAACTCCTCGGGGCTGAAATAGGCCTCCCTTTCGCCCATCCGGCCGACGTTGAGCGTTCCGGCGACCTCGCCGCCGACCAGGAGAGGCACGACTATGAGCGCCTCCGCCTCACGCGGGGTGCCCGGGATGTTGCTCGTACGTGGATCGGCGAGGGTGTCGTTCACGCACTCCGCAGTGCCGTGGGCGACGACCCAGCCGGTGATCCCGATGTTGAGAGGGAACGTGGAATCGATGATGAGCTGCGCGAAACGATCACGAGCGAGGACAGGGCGCAGGACGCCGACGACCCGATCGACGCGATAGATGGTGAGGTTGTCGTAGGCCACGACGGCCTTCAGCGACTCTGCGATCAGGTCGAACACCCCTTGAGGATCGAGAGTCGATAGCAGGCGCTCGTTGACCTCGAGCAGGCGTCGCTGGCTGGCCAGGACCAGGCGCGCCTGTTCGTCCGCCCTCCACCAGCGGTTGCCGACCCACCAAAGCAGTCCGTATGCGAAGGCGAGCATGAAGCCCGACTCGACCACCGACAACGACTCCTCGAGGGTTGTGGATCCGGCTGCGCTGGTGCCGGCGTGCACTATCACCTCTCCGGCCAGGCTCGCCCCGAAGGCGAGGGTCAGCAGGAAGAGAAGCGGCCGCCCTCGAGCGGCCGGCAGGGCCACCACGGCTCCAGCTAGGGGCAGGACTACGGCGGCATCAAGGCTGGCCGGCAGCAGTACTCCCACTGCGATCCCGAGCCCCATGAGGACGACGCCTGCCGCGACCAGGACGCGCGGCGTCAAACCGCGACGCAGCATCAGGAAGGCGACCGCCAGCGTGGCCACGAGCAGCGCGGCGACCAGCAGATGCCCCGGGCGGTTCGCCTCCGGCAGACTCGGCGTCACGACGACGAAGAGCGTCACGATGGCCGCGGCGCAGCCCACGGCGAACCGCGCGAATCTGACGTCATGGCCCGATCCGAGGTCGAATGCGCGGTTACTCACTGGACTGCCCCCCGGCGGCGATCCTGCTCCCCATCGGCCGCAGCCGGGGAGTGCGGGTAGCTAGCATCGCACATCCAACCGCCCCTACCAGCCCCCCAATAGTCGCGCCCCCGGCCACTCCGACGGCTATCGGATGGCGAAGCCGGCGAAGACCAGGACGAAACCGGCGATCAGGAGCAGGCCGCCGATCTGGGCCCGACGACGCATCTCCCGGGCCATCAGCGAGGCCGCGCTCGGGCCGTCATCGCGGATACGCGTCCCGCGCCAGCCCTCGTAACGGGCGATGTTCGCTTCCTGGGACTTGAGGGCCTGGTAGCGATCCCATGGCCCTTTCGCCCGCAGGTAGCCGGCCGCGATGAGGACCACCCCGAGCCCCCAGCAGATCAGGTTGACCAGGCCCATGCCCCCGCTCCTTCGTATGCCGCTATTCGGCTTTGCCCAACCGTTCACGCAGCGCGGCCTGGACCATCGCCGCGTTGGCCTGACCTCGCGTTGCCTTCATGACCTGGCCGACGAGGAAGCCGACGGCGGCCGCCTTGCCGGACCGGTAGTCCGCGACCGCCGCGGGGTTGGCTGCGAGTACCTCTTCGATGGCCTTTCCGAGCACCCCGGCATCCGAGATCTGGCGGAAGCCGCGAGCCTCGACTATCGAGGTTACATCGGCACCGCCTGCGAAATGCTCGGCGAAGACCTCCTTGGCGTTCGTGCCGGAAATCGCGCCGTCGGCGACGAGCTTGACCAGGGCGGCCAGCTGGGCCGGATCCGCCGATCCGCCGCCCCCCTCCCCTTTTGCCAGGCGCATGTACTCGCCGGTCACCCAGTTGGCGAGAAGCTTCGGCGGCACTCCCCGGTCAGCGGCCAGCGCGCTCTCGAACAGGGCGTTGGCTGACGCGTCGTTGACCAGGACTCCGGCGTCGTAGGCGGACAGGCCGTAGGCCTCCCTGTACCGCGCCCGCCTTGCCGCCGGCAACTCCGGCAGGCGGGCCTTGATCTGGGCCAGCCACTCCGGCGTCGTGACGAGCGGCGGAAGGTCGGGCTCCGGGAAGTAGCGGTAGTCGTTCTCCTCTTCCTTCGGCCGCATGTGGTACGTGGACTGGCTCGGGTCGTCCCAGCCCCGCGTCTCCATCCGGACGGCACCGCCGTCGTCGATCAACTCGGCCTGCCGCTCGATCTCGTAGCCGATCGCGCGCTCCACGGCCTTTATGGAGTTCATGTTCTTGACCTCGACGCGTGTCCCGAAGGCCTCGCGGCCGCGCGGCCGGATCGAGACGTTGGCCTCGACCCGCATCTGGCCGTTCTCCATCTCCGCGTCCGAGGCGCCGATCGTCCGCATCAAGAGACGCAGTTCCTCGGCATAGCGTCGGGCCTGTTCGGCCGTCCGGATGTCCGGCTCGGTGACGACTTCCATGAGCGGCATGCCGGAGCGGTTGTAGTCGATGAGTGAGACGCGCCGCGCGGGGCGGCCGCTGCCAGCCGGCTGGTCCTCGTGGATCAGGCGGCCCGTGTCTTCTTCGAGGTGGGCCCGCCGCACGCAGACCGTGAACGGGCCATCGCTGGTGTCGAACGTCAGCTTGCCGTTGGCGGCCAGAGGCAGCTGGTACTGGCTGATCTGGTAGCCCTTCGGCAGGTCCGGATAGAAGTAGTTCTTGCGATCCCAGCGTGTCGTCGGAGCGACTGTGGCCTCGATCGCGAAGCCCGTGGCGATGACGTACTCGACCGCGACCTTGTTGATCGTCGGCAGGACGCCGGGCAGGCCCAGGCAAACCGGGCAGCAATGACTGTTCGGGGCTGCCCCATCGATCTCGGTGGAGCAGCCGCAGAACATCTTGCTGGCCGTCTTGAGCTGGCAGTGGATCTCGATGCCGATTACGGCCTCGTATCGAGTCGCCACTGCGCCGGCCGTGGTCACGAGTCTTTCCCCAGTCCCTTCACGAACCGCTCGATGCGGACGAGGGCCTCCTTGAGCTCCGCCTCGGAGGTGGCGTAGCAGCACCGGACGTGGCCTTCGCCGGCCTGGCCGAAGGCCGAGCCCGGAACGACCGCCACCGACTCCTTGCGCAACAGCTGCTCGGCGAACTCGTCGCTCGTGAGGCCGGTGGACGTGATCTGAGGGAAGACGTAGAAGGCGCCCTTCGGCTCGAAGGTCCGGAGGCCGATCCTGTTGAAGCCTTCGACCAGCATCTGGCGGCGGCGGTCGTAGTGGCTGAGCATCCAGCGCACGTCCGACTCGCCCGACTTGAGGGCTTCGAGCGCGGCGTCCTGGGCCACCGTCGGCGCGGACATAATCACGTACTGGTGGACCTTGAGGATGCCCTCGAGGATTTCCGACGGCGCGCAGATGTAGCCGATCCGCCAGCCCGTCATGGCATACGCCTTGGAGAAGCCGCCCATCAGGACCGTCCGCCGGCGCATGCCCGGAAGGGCGCTCATGGTCCGCATCTCGTAGCCGCCGTAGACGAGCCGATCGTAGATCTCGTCGGAGTAGACCAGGAGGTCGTGGCGGACGGCGATGCGGGCAATCTCGTCCTGGACGTCGGGCGGCAGAACCGCCCCCGTGGGGTTGCACGGGTAGTTGAGCAGGAGGGCCTTGGTCCGCGGCGTTATCGCGGCCTCGACCTTGGCCGGATCGAGCGCGAAGTCCTCCTCGATCGTCGTATTGACGCCGACCGGAACGCCGCCCGCAAAGATGATGCACGGTCGGTAGGACACGTAGGACGGCTCGTGGACGATGACCTCGTCTCCCGGATCGAGGGTGGCGCGGCAGGCCACGTCGAGCGCCTCGGAAGCGCCGATGGTGATCAGGATCTCTTCGCTGGGGTCGTAGCGGACGCCGTACAGGCGCTCGATGTGGTGGGCGAGGGCGCGGCGAAGCTCGATCGTGCCGTAGTTGCTGGCGTAGTGCGTCCTTCGAGCAGCGAGCGAATGGCGGCCCGCCTCGATGACCTGCTCGGGAGTGTCGAAGTCGGGCTCCCCCACTCCGAGGCTGATGACGTCCGTCATCGTGGCCATGATGTCGAAGAAGCGGCGGATGCCCGAGCGCGGAACCTCGTCCACGCGGCGCGCCAGGACGCGAGTGGAGAGCGGCGGTCGCTCCGGCTCGGATTCCGAGTTGAGGATCGAGGGGTCGGTGGTGAGTCGGTCTGAGTGGATCGGGGTGGTCATTGGATGGTCCTCAGGCTCTGGCGCCGGGGCCCGCGGCGGGTGCGCCAAGGTTGTGGCGCTCCTTCCGCTCGATCGGGCCTGGCGTGGTGGGATCGTCGGTCAGCTTCAGTTCGGCGGGCTCGAAGGCCCGCCAGGGTGCTCTGGCCGTTATCCCTTCGTACGCGCGGGCCAGTCGCAGCATCGAGAGCTCGCTCCACGGCGCCCCGATGATCTGGAGGCCGACCGGAAGACCGTCGGACAGCCCGGCAGGGATCGACATCCCTGGCAGGCCGGCCATGTTGACGGGGAGAGTGCAGGCGTCGGAGAGGTACATCGCGACCGGATCTTCGACCCTGGCTCCGAGCGGGAAGGCGACGGTCGGGCTGACCGGCGCGCAGATCGCGTCGAAGCCGGCCTCCCAGACCGCGTCGAAGTCCGCCTTGATGAGGGTTCGCACCTTCTGAGCCTTCAGGTAGTACGCGTCGTAGTAGCCCGCCGAGAGGGCATAGGTCCCGAGCACGATCCGGCGCTTGACCTCCGGGCCGAAGCCGGCACCTCTCGTGCGGAGGTAGTCGGCTATGTATTCGCCCGAGCTTCTATCGGAATACCCGTATTTCACGCCGTCGTAGCGGGCCAGGTTGGAGCTGGCCTCCGCCGGGGCGATGATGTAGTACGCGGCGAGGCCGTAGTGAGTGTGCGGCAGCGAGACTTCCTCGACGGTGGCCCCGGCAGCCGCCATCGCGGCGACGGCTTCGCGCACGCGGGCCGCAACGCCGGGCTCCATGCCATCGACGAAGTACTCCCTGGGCAGCGCCAGGCGGCGGCCCTTCAAGTACGAGGCGGCCTCGTCGTCGCCGGCCGGCAAGTGGAGCAGCTCTTCCGGAACTGGGACCGGCGCCGACGTGGCGTCCCGCTCGTCGCGGCCGGCCAGCGTGTGCAGCAGCGTCGCGGCGTCCCGCGTGTCGCGGGCGAACGGCCCGATCTGATCCAGGCTCGAGGCGAAGGCGACGATGCCGTAGCGACTGACGCGGCCGTAGGTCGGTCTCACGCCGACGACGCCGCACATGGAGGCGGGCTGGCGGATGCTGCCGCCAGTGTCCGTCCCGACTGCGACCGGGACGTTATACGCGGCGACCGCGGCGGCCGATCCGCCGGAGCTGCCGCCCGGAACGCGCGTCAGGTCCCACGGGTTGGCCGTCGGTCCGTAGGCGGAATGCTCGGTGGACGAGCCCATCGCGAACTCGTCCATGTTCGTCTTGCCCAGGATCACGGCGCCGGCGGCCCGCAGCCTGGCGGCTACCGTGGAGTCGAACGGGGCGATGTAGCCCGCCAGGATCTTCGAACCCGCGGTGGCCTGGCCGCCCTTGACCGAGATCAGGTCCTTGAGCCCGATCGGCACCCCGCACAGGGGATGCAGAGCGGCGAGCACGGCCGGACCCTCGCGACGCGCTTCGGCGATGCGCTTGTCGGCGGCGTCGGCCTGGGCCAGCGCCTCCGCCCGGCCGATGACCAGCCAGGCGTTGAGGGCGCGATTCTGGCGCTCGGCGGCGGCCAGGTGGGCCTCGGTCAGGGCGCGCGACGAGACCTGGCGGGCCCGCAGCAAGGCGGCCATCTCGTGGGCACGGAGTCGGGTCAGGTCAGCCAAGGCTACGCGCCGCCCCCGCCGCCGATGATCGCCGGCACGAGGAAGTGGTCGCCACTGCGCTCCGGGGCGTTGGCAAGGGCGTCCTCGACCGGCAGCGACGGCTGCACGACGTCATCGCGCAGATTGTTGGCCAGTTCGATCGTCTGGGCCGTAGGCGCGATGTGCTCCGTATCGAGGCTCGCCAGGACCGCGTACTGGTCAAGGATGTGGTTGAGCTGACCCTCGAAGCGCGCCAGTTCATCCTCGGTCAGACCGAGGCGCGCGAGATGGGCGACGTGCTCGACGTCGGCACGGGTCAGGTTGGCCATGGGCGGGATGATAGCCGACGCTGCCGCACCTGAGCCAACCGAGACTCGCGCGGTGGGCGTCGAGCCCGCGCCGCTGCGGCTCTTTGCGTACAGTTGGACGATCCAGGGGCGAGACCGAGGGAGGTCCATGACCGAGCTTCGTATCCGGGATATGGCCACGGCAGATGTCGACGCCGCGGTGGCGCTGGCCAAGACCCAGGGCTGGCGCGACAGGCGCCGGTTCTACGACTTCGTCTTCCGGGTCTCCACCTGCCAGCCGGTCGCCGGGGTCGTCGGCGGCCGCCTCGTCGCCACGGGCCTGGCCACAGCCAGCGGGCCTGTCGGCTGGCTCGGGGCAATCGCCGTGGAGTCGGACTCCCGCCGCCGGGGCATCGGCCGGGCTGTGACCGAGGATCTATGCGGGCGGCTCGACGCGGCCGGCTGCACGACGCTCTCGCTCGAAGCCACCGAGGAAGGCCGGCCGATGTACGAGCGGATGGGCTTCCGGTTCGTCACCGTCTACCACCAACTCCAGGCCGATCATCTGCCCGATCCGCCAGCGGCGCCGGCGGGGGCGACCGTCCGACGGCTCGAACCCGCCGATCTGCCGGCCGTCTTCGAGCTCGACCGGCTCGCGACCGCCGAAGACCGGTCCGTGCCGCTGGCGGTGCTGGCCCAGATGGAGCCGGGAGGTTGGGTCCTCGAGCGCGAGGGCGCCGTGCGCGGCTTCGTCTTCCCTGCGGAGCGGGCATACGGGCCGATAGTCGCGCCACGCTTCGAGGACGGGCTCTTCCTGCTGGACCTCCACCGCCACGTCGTGCCCGCCGGGGACCACGTCCGCGCCGGGGTGCCGCACGAGAACTCGGCCGGGTGGCGCGAGCTGATGACACGCGGCTGGGTGGAAACTTGGCAGGCGCCGCGCTATCTCCTGGGACCGGACGTGCCGTGGCGGCCGGATTGGATCTGGGGGCAGCTCAACTCGGCGATGGGCTAGAGCCCAAGGACGGCCGCCCCGGCCCGCCCCCGCCTCACTAGGGCTGCTCGCCGGCGAGCAGCCGCCGGAAGCCCTCCTCGTCGAGTACCGGCACTCCGAGCTCGGTGGCTTTGGCCAGCTTCGAGCCCGAGCCCTCGCCGGCGACGACATACGAAGTGTTCTTGCTGACCGAGCCCGCGGCCTTTCCGCCCGCGGCGCGGATCGCCTCTTCGGCGCCCGCCCGATCGTAGCGGGCGAGCGAGCCCGTGACCACGACTGTCTTCCCGGCGAGAGGACCGGCCGCGGCGCCACTCCCCGAGGCCGCCGGGCCGGCGGGCGGCTCAGCCACCACGCCGGCGTCAACGAGGTCGGCTAGTACGGCCACCGTCCCCGGCGCCGAGAAGTAGCCGGCGACCGCCGCCGCAACCACCGGACCAATCCCGGGCACTTCCCGAAGCTCGTCGGCGGTGACGCCGGGCAGCTCCCGCGCCACTTGCCCGAACCACTCGCCGGCGTCCAGACCCATTGCCGGCCACCGCGACACGATCCAGCCGGCCAGGTCGCTCGCCGTGGACTCGCCGACCTGGGGAATGCCCAGCGAGTTGAGCACCCGCGCCAGCGGCCGCCGGCGCGACCTCTCGATCGAGACCTTCAGGTTCTCGGCGCTCTTGCGGCCAAACCGTTCGAGGCCTTCGAGATCCTCGACCGAGAGCCGGAAGAAGTCGCCTCGGGTCTTGACCAGGCCCCTTTCCAGCAGCTGCTCCAGGACCGCCCAGCCGGCGCCCTCGATGTCCATGCCGCCGCGTCCGGCGAAGTGGGCGAACTCCTGCGAGAGGCGCGCCGGGCAGCGCGCGTTCGGGCAGTAGTGACGAACCGCGCCCTCGTCGCGGACTACGGGCGTGCCGCAGACGGGGCACGCCGCCGGCATCTGGAACTCGCGCTCGGCGCCGGTTCGCCGCTCCTGGATCGGTCGCACCACCTCGGGAATGACGTCGCCGGCCTTCTGCAGGACGATCCAGTCCCCTATCCGCAGATCCTTGCGCCGGACCTCGTCCAGGTTGTGGAGCGTTGCCCTGGCGACGGTCGAACCGGCCACCTTCGCCGGCCGCATGTGCGCCACCGGCGTCAACGTTCCTGTGCGGCTGACGTACGGCACGATGTCTTCCAGCACCGTCTCCACCTGCTCGGGCGGGAACTTGTAGGCGATAGCCCACCGCGGAGCCCTCGCCACCATGCCGAGCCTCTCCTGCTGCTCGTAGCGGTCGACCTTCACGACCACGCCGTCCGTCTCGTACGGAAGGTCGTGGCGCTTCTCGCGCCACTTCTCGAGGAAGTCGATCACGCCATCGATGTCGAGACCCTCCGCCCGGTCCGGGTTGACCGGCAGGCCGAGGGCGGCGAGGCGGGCAAGTGCTTCGGATTGGCTGCCGACCGTTGGACTGCCATCCGGCCCGTCTTCGATGAGCTGGTACGACCACGACGAGAGCCGCCGCTCGGCCGTCACGCGCGAGTCCTGCTGGCGCAGCGACCCCGCTCCGCTGTTGCGCGGGTTGGCGTACGTGGGCAATCCGGCCTCTTCGCGCTCGGCGTTGATGCGGGCGAACTCGGCCTTCGGCATGAACACCTCGCCGCGGATCTCGGCCGTGACCGGCTCGCGGAGGCGCTCGGGCAGGACGGAGATCGTGCGGAGGTTCGCGGTGACGTCCTCGCCGGTGGTGCCGTCGCCGCGCGTCGCCCCCTGGACGAAGCGGCCCCGCTCGTAGCGGAGGGAGATGGCCAGGCCGTCGATCTTGAGCTCGGCCACGTAGCACAACTCCGGCGCCGGAGCCGGGGGCGGGGTGAACCCCAGTCCGCGCCGGACGCGCGCGTCGAATGCCCGCAGTTCCTCCTCGTCGAAGACGTTGCCGAGCGACAGCATCGGCCGCCCGTGAACCACCTCGCCGAATGATCCAGCGGGAGCCGCTCCCACGCGCTGGGTCGGCGAGTCCGGCGTGACCAGGGCCGGGAAGGCGGTCTCGATGGCGACCAGATCGCGCATCAGGCGGTCGTATTCGGCGTCGCTCAGCTCGGGCGCATCTGCCAGGTAGTACATCTCGTTGGCGCGGCGAATGACGGGCACCAGCTCGTCGCGGCGGCGGCTGGCGCCATCCTCGCCCAGCTGCCGCGCGGCCTCGACAGCGTCGGCCGCCGCGGGCAACGAGCCCTGGTCAGCCGAAGCCTCGGCCGGCTGCTCGTTCGACTGCATCACTCGACGCTCCTTCGGGTGTGTTCGTCCGAATGATTCTCGCCCATGCACGCCTCGCCGCGCAGCACTTCTGTCGCCAGGCGGCTCATTCGATCGTAGTGCGACCCGGGCCAGTAGATCGAGCCGCAACCGTCGCAGCGGCCGAAGGTGTCGAAGTAGCGCAGCGTGCGCGGCTCGCCGGCAAGCAGTTTGACCACATCCGCTCTGTCGACCGGAGAGATGATCCCGTTGCAACGCACGCAGCGGCTGAACGGAGCGGCCGTGCGCGACAGGCCATAGCGGGCGACGACCTCGGCCAGCTGCCGGCGCGGGTCGTCGTCGCGAACAAGGTAGCCGTGCCGGACGATCGATCGCTTCAGAAGGCCGCGATCGCGGGTGAGCAGGATTCGCCGCTCGGCCGCCGATTGCCGTGCCAGCTCGGAATCCGTGGCTTGCGCGGCGTACAGCGAGTCAAAGCCGAGCATTCTCAGGTAGCGGGCCAGCCGGCCCAGGTGCCCGTCGAGCACGAATCGCGGCGGATCGGGCGGCGCGGGTACCAGGCCGGTGGCGCCCGAGGCCTCCGCCCGCCCCTCCAGGCCGAAGACATCGACGAGATCTGCCGGCCGGAGCCGGTAGTCGAAGCCGACCGGCCGGCCGTTGACGACGATGAGATCGACCTCCGGGTGCGGCAGGCCCAGGGCCTGGAGCACGTCCTTTATCCCGGGCGAGTCCTCGAACTCGTGCGCGATCGGCCGGCCCCGCCTGGCCATGGCGAT
>Ga0209777_10000678_pt1 | contig 53857 bp, 41 predicted proteins | sample FrelakmetHBP12HB_FD_187147 | JGI IMG/M metagenome (GOLD analysis project Ga0209777, IMG submission 187147) | Freshwater lake sediment microbial communities from the University of Notre Dame, USA, for methane emissions studies -HBP12 HB (SPAdes)... | ecosystem: Environmental > Aquatic >...
GGCCGGTTCTGAAGAGGATGCGGGAATATTACTATCGCATTCGGTGAAGGAGGTAGCGATCGCATGACCATAAAAGAATGGCTTACCCCTGACTTTTTCGCCGTCAACGTTATACTTATCGCGCTACTCATGAATTTCACCATTTATGGTATAGTAAGTAATTTTACAATTGATTTCAGGATGGGCGACCGGCTTCAGTCCGGGATATACGCCTCCGCGACTTTTTCCGCCTTGATTTACGCGACACTTGTCATACTGGGATTTGCGGGGATAATTTCCAATTATCCGTATCTATACGATAACAAGTATAATTTCCTCCTGCTGGGGACAGGGGAGAGATGGGGCGGCAACGGGCCGGTGTTTGTTTCCATCCTGGCCGGCGCCGCCATCGGGGCCGCGATCGGATTATTATGGGGGCGGGGCAGGGCGGTGAAGATATGGCTGGGGATATGCGCAGTGGCGTCGGAGGCTCTAATAGCCGGCTTCACGCTGTTATGGATAACAAACCAGACTTGACCTCTGGGGGAGACCGGGGACAATGGAAGACAAGGAAAAACTTACAGGCGCCGAGATAATCAAGAAGTTAAATGGCGTAGTGTTCATTACCGACTTGATTGGGGTGCCGATTGTCGCCACATTCCTTATGTATAACCTGTCGGGGGGAGCATCCGGGTTCTGGGCCAATAAAAAGATACTCATCCTTCTTTTAACCGTTGCGATTATGTTGGTAGTTGCAACTGTGGTAATTGTAAGGATATTGATGAAGCGGGATATCCGGGAGACGGTGGAGTTTATTGACAACGATAAGCCGAGGGAGGGCGAAAGTTCGGAGGAGTATGAAAGGCGGGTATCGCGGGCGTTGGCGTGTGCGCTTAGGTTTCCTCTGAGGCAAACGATCGTATCTCTTGTAAGTTGGCCCGGCACAATCGTTTTAATAATTTTATCCGCTTGGATTTGGTTTTTCAAATTCCCGTTCAACATGATGGCGCTGCTCGTCAGCGGCGCCATGGCTGGGGGAGTGCTGGTCAGCATTTTCCGGTTCTACTTCCACAAGAGGGCGCTGGAATCGGCCCGCATACACCTGCTGCATTGCCACCCCGCCTATTGGAACGATCCGGCCCTTCAGGAGACACAATTAACGCTTCGTCTAAAGTTGATGTTCAGCTTCATGTTACTGATGCTGGTAATGACTTTTATTGTTGCGATCCTGAATTTCATGGATGCCAGCAAGGCCGTGATGCTCCAGTGGGGCTTGTTTGAGAAACATCTTCTGGTGCAGGGCCTCAAGGAACTTGGCCCCAAGATAACGGCGGCCGCCACTCCCGACGAGCGCCAGCGGCTCATGGATACGCTTCCGAGGCTGGGCAATTGCAAGATTTTCCTCCTTGACTCGAAAGGCAACAATCTGCTTCCCGAAGAACTCGGAAGCCAGATGGAGTCGGTTTTGAAGTTGATAGCGGAGCGAAGCCATACTATGGGCAAGGATATTCTTATAGCGCCCTTCTCGCAGGACCGCGACATCATGCTCGTGATCGAATCGGGCGGTTTCGGGGCGCATGCGCGCGTCAATGTGCCCGGTTCCGATTATCTGGTAATTGCAAGAGCGCCTTATGAGCAACAACGAACGATGTTGGACAAGATGGTGGGAATGAGCGCGAGCGTGGTTTTCATCGCGCTCTGCATAAGCGCCTTTTTCACGTATATCGCGTCCAATGACGTAAGCAGGCCTCTGAAGTCTCTCGTCGGGATTGTGGAGAAGGTCAGCAGGGGCGAATTGATGGAGGAGGTCAACCTGGCCGCTCAGGACGAGGTGGGGCTGCTTGCTGTAAACTTCAAGCGAATGATGGAGAATCTCCGCGTCATGATCCTCCAGATAAGCAAATCCGCCAACAGTGTCGAGAACGCCACTTTAAGCATCGTCGAGGGCTTCAAGAGGGTCAGCGAAGGGTCCCGCACCCAATCGAGCGCCGTGGACGAAACCAGCGCTTCCATGGACGAGATGAACGCGACGATCAAAGGCATCGGCGAAAATGTGGAAACGCTTGCACACACCGCCCAGGAATCAAGCACCTCGATACTCCAAATGAGCGCCACCATTGAAGAGGTCGCCGATCAGGTGGATAACCTCGATCGCTTTGTCGAGGAGAGCACATCGAGCATCGGCGAAATGGCCGCAAGCATCAAGCAGGTGGCCGAAAACGTCGAGAATTTGAGCCGCAAGGCGGAGGCCACAGTCAGCTCCGTCACCGAGATGGAGATTTCGATCAAAGAGGTTCAGGCGGGGGCCGAGGAGACGGCGCAGATCTCGGAGGTGGTGGCGTCGAACGCGGAGGGCGGCGCCGCAAGAGTACAATCCACCATCGAGGGCATCAGGCGCGCCAGGGCGTCCAGCCAGAGCGCCGTGAAGGTCATCCAGGAGCTTGCCGAACGCGCCAATGAAATCGGCAATATCCTCACCGTTATCGAGGATGTCACCAACGAAACCAACCTGCTAGCGCTGAATGCGGCCATTATCGCCGCCCAGGCCGGGGAACATGGCCGCGGCTTCGCGGTGGTCGCCGATGAAATCAAGGACCTTGCGGAGCGCACCGCTCAATCAACGGAAGAGATCGGGCAGCTCATCGAAGCGGTCCAGAAAGGCGCAAAGCAGGCCGTCGCGGCGGTAAGAAGCGGCTATCAGGCGGTGGAGGATGGCGTCACGTTGAGCCAGGAGGCTGGCGAGTCCCTCGCCAAAATCCTCGAAAGCGCGCAGCGCAGCACCCAGCGCGCTCATGACATAGCCCGCGCTACCGTTGACCAGGCGGACCGCACTCGCGAGGTCCTCCAGTTCTTCGAGGAAATCTCCGATAACATCCGTCAATTGGAAATAGCAACCAGAGAGCAAAGCAAAGGCTCTTCACAGATAATGAAAAGCTCCGAGCAGATGCGCGAGATCGCCAGGCACGTCAAAAAGGCCACTCACGAACAGTTCCTGGGGTCAAAACAGATCATCCAGGCGATCGAGAACATCAACCAGATTATTTCGTTTATCAACAGGAGCCAGGCGGAGCAGATCAGCAACACCGAAAGCGTGGTCACCGCCGTCCAGGAAATACGCGCCATCGCCTCCCAGAACGAATCGGGGGTCGAGGAGATGTTCCAGGCTTCAGCCAATCTCTCAAGCCTTTCAGAAGATTTGAGGAGCCTTGTCGAGGCTTTCAAGGTAACGGGGAACGGAACTGGAAGAGCCTGATCCCCGATATTTATTTCCCGCCTATCATTTTTCAGACAGGATAGAACCGACATGGAATGGAAAACAGAAATAACACAAGTGATACCCGATCATATTCGCGTCCGCGGATACCCGATCCAGCAACTGATGAGAAAATATAATTTCGGCCAGGCCGTCTACCTGCTATTCAAGGGAGAGGAGCCGGGGGAAGCGGAGGGCAGGATGATGAACGCCATTCTGGTGGCGACCATAGACCACAGCGTTATGGCGCCATCCGCTTGCGCGGCGCGGTTTGTGGCCAGCGGAGGGTCTCCGATTCAATCGGCGGTGGCCGCAGGGCTTCAGGCCCTCGGCTCGCACCACGGCGGCGCGATTGAGGAGGCGCAGATACTCTTCACGGATTGCGTGAGCCGCGCGAAAAAAGAGGGCAAATCGCCCGAAGATATGGCCCAAATCGTGGCCGCGGAATTCAAAGAAAAGAAAAAACGCATCCCCGGATATGGCCACCCTTACCATAAGGAAGACCCCCGCACTGTGGAGCTTTTCAAGCTGGCCGATGAGCTTAATTTCTCGGGCGATCATATCCGCTTTTGCAGGGCGCTGGGGCAAGCCGCGGAAAAGACGATGGGCCGCAGGCTGGTGATCAACGTGGATGCGGCCATGGCTTCCGTATTGGCCGACATGGGGTTCCCGTGGCAGATGGCGCGGGGCTTCTTTGTGGTGAGCCGAGCTGCGGGCCTTGTGGCGCACGCCTTCGAGGAATACACAAAGGAGCGGCCCTTCCGAGCGGTGTCCCTCGAAGAGGTTACATACAACGGCCCCGCCGAGCGGAACCTGAAATAGTACGGCTCGGTCGCCCATAACGTAAAATACAAAGAGAAAATATATGTCAATTTTAGCCGATCAGAACACAAGGATTGTGATTTTAGGCATAACGGGCCGGGAGGCGGCAAGCACTTCGCGGGAGATGCTCGATTATGGGGCGAAGGTTGTGGCGGGCGTTACTCCCGGCAAGGCGGGCCAGCAGATTCACGGCATCCCGGTCTATAATTCCGTGAAAACGGCGGTCGAGAAGCATGGGGCGGATGCGGCCCTCCTCAGCGTTCCGCCCGCGGCCGCAAAAGACGCCGCCTTCGAATGCGCCGCAAACGGCATCCGCCTCGCCGTTATCCTCACCGAGCGGATTCCCAAGCGGGACGTCATAGCGGCAACGGCGTTTGCCCGCTTGAAGGGCATGATAATTATCGGGCCTAACTCCCCCGGCATTATTTCCCCCGGAAAGACCCGCATCGGGTTTCTGGGCGGTTCCAATCCTGAACGGGCCTTTCTTGCGGGGAACGTTGGAATTATCAGCCGGAGCGGCGGAATGACGACCGAAATGGCCAACCTGCTCGCCCAACACAAAATAGGCATCTCGACCGCCATTGGCATGGGTGGAGACCCTGTGGTGGGAAGCACTTACCTGGATTATTTCCCCCATTTCGAGCTTGACCCCGAAACGAAATGCATAGTCCTTTATTGCGAGCCGGGCGGCGCCAAGGAGGAGGCGCTTGCCGATTGGATACCGGGCCATTTCACCAAGCCCGTTGTGGCGTTCATCGGCGGCAAGTTCGTGGACCGCATGCCCGGAACGCGATTCGGTCACGCGTCCGTTATAGTCCGGCCCGGCAGCGGGTCAACCGTCGAGAAAACAAAGGCATTTGAGAAGGCCGGGGTCCGGGTGGTGGGAAAATACTCAGATATACCTGCGGCCGTCGCCTCCGCCCTCAGGTAAAACACACTATCTTCATTGCAAAAGGATGAAAGAATGGGCCTGTTTATAACCGTGAAAGTATCCGAAAGCCGCTGTCCAGCCGGATGCAAGGCCTGTGTCGAGGCTTGCCCGATGGATATCTTCGATTTAAAAGGAGAGCGTCTGGTCATTGCTGCGGAAAACGAGGATGAATGCACGCTCTGCGGTATCTGCCTCCAGCGGTGCCCGGAGAAAATCATTGAGTTGATAAAGAATTATTGATCACTGTGTCAATATAACGCGAAGGGGCATCACGTCATGGCGTGATGCCCCTTCATTTATCTTTGCCGGATTATTTCCGGATCAGTTGCGTTTTCTCCTCAAGATGCGCCGGGTTACAAGGACCATCGCCGGGAGAATCAGCAGGGCGATGAAGCAAATTGTGGCGCCGGTGTTGACTGAAGAGAATGGGGTGCGGGCGACCGACAGGCAGGAGGGGTACACAGCGCCGCTACGAAGCGCAGTCGCAATATAGCCTTCGCCCAGCACATTGGTCGCCTGATAGTACATCAGGTAGCTGTCGGGCAATGTTTGAAGAGCGGGACTGGCCTCAATTTCGGTGCTCCCGAGCAAGCCGGGGGTGAATACCGGGCTTTGACTCGTCATTTTGGTCCAATTGATACCGTCAAAGCTCCGCGCCAGACCTACACCTGTGCCCGTGCCTGTAAATAACGGGTGATCGTTATTCGGGTGGGACAGCGCCAGGAAGGAGAAAGCATCGAAGCTGTTGGAAACACCCGTGTACAACATAACGAAGATGGGGCTTCCGTCGTAGTTGCGGCCCCCAAAGGCAAGAGGGGACATGGTGGCGTTATAGTCGAACGCTGTGCTCCCCGGCAAATAACTGGGAAGCGGCAATCCTGGGCCAATTATATTTGTCAGGATGCTTATATCTGAGGATGAGCCGCAGAGGTTGCTCAGCGGAATAACGGGGTCGCTTACCTTTTGCCAGTTGACGCCATCACTACTTGTGGCGACGCCGATCCGCTGGGCGACCACGACCGACGAATTGTTGTCGGCGTTGTTGATATCTGTCAATGGAGTGTACGGTGGGTAGTTAGTGTCCATTGATTGGTTCAGGCCGCTGCGCAGGCAAGGCCCGAGAAGTTGGAGGTCGGCCGGTTTAGGCCGAGCAGGTTCCGGCTCGATTAGAGCGCCGATACCGGTATAATACATATAATATGTTCCATCAAGTAACATGACCACCGGATCGCTTACACCCATCGAATCGAAGCCCGCCGAACTTCCCACTGACACAGCCGGTTCGTTCATTTCCGGCAACCAGGGGCATGTGTTGCCGTATTTTAATGTTGTGTCAGACGGGTCACAGTTCGGGTCAAAATAGGCTGAGTTGCGGGTGATAACCTGATAATCTACATCTTCCGTTGTAGAATTGGGAGGTGTCATCCTTCGCCAGAAAGTGGGAGGCGTCTTTCGCTCCAGGAATGGCGGGCGATCATCCCCGACTATCCCTATGTCACTGCTGCAATTCCGCCACAGGATCGCGGGGTTCGGGTGATCAGAGCATTTCCATTTCCCTATCGCCGCATTTGAGGTGTTCCTCAGTCCATAGGGATCCGCCAGAATGCATGGGCCGTCCGGCTGGCCCTGTCCCAATGGGATTATCTCCACATCATCTCCGGCCAGAGGCGTTTCTCTAATGCCGTTGGGGCCAGTCCGAATCACCAGACCATCAATATAATCGTCCCCTTGGGGAATCGAATCTATGACGTGGTTTGGGCCTGCGAAAATGGCGATTGTGTTGGGTTGGCCCTGTCCCGGTGCGATCCCCTGGCCATCGTTGCCTTCCGGCTCTGTTTCGCATATCCCGTCCACTCCGGCCAGCACCACCGGATCACCCGGCCTGCCAGTGCCGCCCGGAGACAGCACAGGCTTATCCGGGTCCGTGTAGTCCCACGTTAGACCGTCCGTGGATTGGGTAAGATAAATGTTTCTTCCGTTGCTCAGGTATCCTAAGAGTTGCGCAGGATTGTTGGGATTTATCATCGCATTGAACGACAAAATACCGCGGTAGTCAACGAGGGTAGGCATCCCCCCGCCGCAAAGGATTTGAGTTCCAGTTGAGTCAATGTAGTCGCTCCCTTGTGGGGCGGTCTCCAGAACACCATTGCCTCCCGCGTCAACAGCCACGCCTCCCGCACAATTCATTTGCACATCGTCAACCACATCGCCGGTGGTGGGATTGCCCCAAAGAGGAGGCAGGAAGTCGTTTGTGATATTTGTGTCCTTCCAACTGTAATATTCACCGTCGTCAACAGTAGCGTAGTTCTCAATGAACCCGTCTCCATCTGGATCGGGCACGGTGTAAGGATTATCCTTGGTGAATATCCCGTCTCCCGATAACTCGGGGTAAATGGAGCCAGGGTATATTAGCTTGTCGTCTCCGGCCGGGTGGGTGATGAGCTTTCGGGGAGTGCCGTTGGCGTGGGGCGCGGCGGTTATTTCAACGGCGCCCGGCAGGCCCTGTCCCACGGGGATAGCTTGAACGTCATCGCCGCCAAGACCCGATTCCGCCAGACCGTTTCCACCGTCCACAATGGCCCATGTGTCGTCTCCCGATGCGAGCGGTGTGTCTATTTTCTTGTTGGGTCCCGCGAGTATCATCGGTTCATTCGGCCCAACGCTGCTTCCGTAGGGCTTCAGTTGAATATCGTCGCCCCACAGGCCGCTTTCCGCTATGCCGTTAAGGCCTGCGCATATGAAAGCTCCTGACGCATCATTCTGCGTTCCGTCCGCATCGCATTTGTAATCGTCCCCGATCCCAGGGACCCCGGTGGGCAAATTCAGATTGGGCATGGTATTGATAATGCCATCCGTCCCTGCCGAGATGATGAGGTCGGTTGAATTCAGTCCCGAGGTTCCTCCTGGGATAAACTGAACATCATCACCGCCAAGGCCGGAGGCTACCGTGCCAGATACAGTCTTGATGGCTCCGTAAGTGTCATCTCCCGAAACGGTTGTGAACACTTTGCCTTTTGGCCCCGCGTAAATACATTTGTTGCCCCAATACCATTGACCTTGATACATGTACTGGCATTGGTTGGACTCATTTTCAGCCATGATAACGTAGTTGTCTCCACCCGGGCATGTCTCGAGAACTCCACTTGGACCCGCGGCCACCACCGGCACATCTGCGCCAACGCTAGCCCCTGAAGGGTACAACTGGATATCTGTGCCGCCTTTAGGAATCGCCTTGGGCTTTTTATCGCCTGGGCCGGGGAGGATGAGCACTGAATAGGGCTGTACTGTTTCGCCCGCATAATATACTTGTATATCATTTGCGCCAACGCCTGATTGCGTAATGCCATCAAGCCCATTATAGACGCCATTATTCAATTTGCTCAGGATACCCTCGGCCTGGCCTTGGCTGACATCTGTATCGGCGCGAACAAGATTGTCGTCGTAAATACACGGCGTTTGAACCAGCCCGTTTGCGCCGGGGGTTACCGCAAGCCTGTTTGGTTCCCCTTGGCCCGTCAGGATGCCGTTGTGCGAATAATATTTAACGCTTTTTGAGATACCCAAAAATGTGCTCACAGCGGTGACGGGAGTCTCTACTCCCTGGATATCATGAGTGACGTTGGCTCCGGGTAAGCCGCCGCTTTCCGCTTTGCCGTTATAGCCTGCGCATATGTTGGTTCCTGTAGAAGAGGCCGTTCCGGCGTCATCGCATATATAATCGTCCGAATCTCTCGCAAGTAAGGTCTCCAGAATACCGTTTGGCCCGGCGCTTACCACTATATCGGTCTCGGCAAGCCCCATGGTATCCACAGGCTTAACCTGAACATCGTCTCCTCCCAAGCCGCTCTCCGCAATCCCGTTCGGGCCTGTGTCAATGTAAGGAGAAGCCGGCTGCATATTCGCCACCTCGACTGAGGAGGTGATACCGTTTGCGTCATCTTCCGTCCTCAAGATGAAATAAAGCGAGAATTGCCCATTAAATGTGATAGCGGTCGGCTTCTCGGGGTAAGTTCTCACCGATTGGTTAGGATCGCCAAAGGGTAAATCCTTAAGCTGATAGATATTGCCCTGGTTATCCATGGATTTGAATTTGGAGAAGAACCCCATAATGGTGTCGGAGGGTGGCAGTGGGGGCAGGCCTATTTCATCGCCCGGCTTGAATCGCGCCCCGAAACAGGACAACATGGGAAGTTCCGCGCAACACACACACGCCAGAACCAGAAATGCCGCCAACCTTGTGATCATTCTGCTTTTACTTTTCATTTCGGCTCCTCCTTTAACGGAGTCTTTCAGCGGAAGAAAATCCCCTTTTCACGGGACACCTCCGCATTCGACGTTTCCGAATTACCGGAGAATATATATATGATATTCAGGGCTTTGTCAACAGCGGTCATTTTGCCTTGCCGGGGCGCCGCTGGAGCGCCTTCCGGGCATACTGAATTTTAGTTCTTTCCCATCCCCGCGAATCGCCCATCCGCCCTTGCGCTCTTGACAGTAAAACCTTTTTCAAGTATTTTAAAACCATAAGGGGTTCGCCCCTTATTTTTTATCCGGCGGCGTAGCTCAGTTGGTTAGAGCATACGGTTCATATCCGTAGTGTCGGGGGTTCAACTCCCTCCGCCGCCATTTGGTCCCCCTCCCGATCAATCATCATTTATCGCTTCATTTAAACGGCTTTGCGCAAAAGCCCCCTTAAAATCGCAGTAAAAATTCGATCTTGCAACTCGGAAGCAGGTCTTGGCCATCTCCGCCATTGTTCCCCATGATGAACCATACGGCGTGGATCAGCGCCATATGGGGAGGAATTTTCTTCTCCCCTTCCGCATCTCCCCAGATAAGCAATCCGCCAACCGCCAATATTATTGCAAGTCTGAAGTAATACCTTATCCCCTTAAAGCATAACCTACCACAATTGAACTTCAAGTGTCAACTCTCTAGCGCGGGCGAGACAAGGGGCTTAAGCCCCTTGTCTTAACTAGCCCTTAAACGCTTGTGAATAATCTGGGCTAAGGCCTAAGGCCTTCTCCCTCACCTCGCCGAGGATGCGCTCTATCCTGGCGCGGTGTGATCCTGCCCAGTATATTTTCCCGCAGCTTAAGCATTCGCGGTACTCCCTGACGTTGGCATAAACGAACGGCGGCGCCTTGCCGGTAACTTCTTCCCGCGTTCGCGCGATAAGCTCGCGGTTGCAGACGGCGCATCGGGTGAACGCGCGCTCGAACGGGTCAACTCCCAGCCGTTTGACTATGGTCACCAATTGATCGAAGGGCAAGTCCTCCTCGATGGCCCACACTTCAATTGGCTGAACGGGCGCGCCTTCCTGTGGGGACTTCTCCCCCACGGTATCGCCGGTTTTATAATCGGGATGGCTCGCGCGGTTTCTGGCGAGCTTTTCAATAATTCTCCGGTCGCGCGTAAGGATGACCCTTTTCTCGCTCCTGGCTGATTCTATTAAATCGCTGTCGGGGAAAGGGCGGCGATATTCGACATCGAGGCCCATGAATCTCATCCATCGGGCCAGCTTCCCAACCATTTCGTCGGCCACGAATCTCATATCAGGCGTTAAGCGTTAGGCGTTAGGTCATAGGCTATGAATTATTGTCCAAGTTCCAGATGGTCTGTGTTGTTCATGGAGCTGAGGACGGCGCCGAGCGGGGTGAAATCTACGATGGAGATGCTTGCGGTGCTGATGCGTATTCTTCGGAAGAGGTTAAGGTCGAGGCCGAGCACTTTGCAGAGGATGGTGGTAAGCGCAAGATTATGGCTGACAACTGCGATTTTGGCGTCATGGGAATAGGAGGAGGAAATTGCCAGGATGGCGGCCCATGCGCGGTGTTCGAGCTGCCTCATGCTCTCCCCGCCCGGCATAACGGTTTCGGCGGGGTTTCTGATCCAGTCGCGCAGCAGTTGCGGATGAGTTTTGGAAATCTGATCCATGAGAGCGCCCTCGAAGTCCCCCTGATTGAGTTCCATGAGGCCGGTTTCGAGGTTGATGGTGAGTCCCGCGGGCGCGGCGAACGCAATCGCCGTCTGGTACGCGCGTTTGAGAGGGCTTGAATGAACGGCGTCAAGGCCGATACCGGCCATGAAACGGGCGATAGCCTGGGCCTGTGCGTGTCCTGTTTCGTTGAGGTCCAGGTCGCTGGTACCCTGGCATCGGCGCTCGCGGTTCCATTCTGTTTCGCCGTGCCTGATAAGCCAGAGTCGCATGAGGCTAACCTCCCAGGGTGCGGAAGTGGAGATATGCGAGAGACGAGTATTCGTCGAAGTGCTCGGAATTGTCGTTGTACTCCATTTCCGCCTGATGATTGGTTTTCTGGCCGAGGCGCCTTGCGACACTGTCTCTTTGGGCGCTGTACGGTTTCATGACTCTGGTGGTTTTGCGGTATCCGTCGTCAATTGTCGCGGCGGCGCGGGATTTGAACTGGCTTATAATCCATTGAAGGTTTTGAAGGCTCGAATGGCTGCGGTAGCGGCCCAGCCCTGCGAAGTTGGTGTCCCGCTCCGAGATGCGCGCGCCCCGTCCCACCCTTGGGTATAAATCGGCAACCTCGCACTCCCATCGGCCGCTTGCCGTGGGCTGAAGTCCCATGCTTATAAGTTTTGAGGCTACGCGCCTGCCGGCCGCCTCGTTGGCAAGCTCGGTGCGAATGCGCCCCTTGACAATCAACGCCACGTCGCTGAAGCGCATCAGGATTTTTTCCTTATCGCGCTCGAATGTGAACCCCTCATCGGACAGACTGACTTTCTGCACAGTCATGCGTTCGGGCACGGCCCTTATTTCGCTGTCGGTAAGGGAAAAGACATCGAGGCCCATCCGCTGGATGGCCACGGCCTGCTCGCGCGCCTCTTCCGCGCTTTCCATGCGACGAAGAACCCAGGGATTGCCCGATGCAATCCGCTGGCGGACTACAAACGGGTCCATCTTCAGGTGTTCCGCAAGCTGTTTATTTAATTCCTTGCTTAGCGGCTTTGTGGGCGCCATAATGACCCAGAACCGCTCGACCGGCTCCATCCTCTGCTGAAGTATCGTCCGGCGGCGCGCAGCGGCCGCTCCGCCGGGGATAAGCCGAAGGGGTACTTTCTGTCTTTTCTCTGAGTCCTGCTTTTGCAAAGCGGGCGGGCCGGACGGTTTTTTGGTTTCAGGTTCCCCTTTTTTAAGGAAATGTTCGGCCAGTTTGGAGATGTCTTCCGTGGGAGTGAAAGGCTGGGCATTTTCCAGAGATGCCTCGCAATAGACGCACCGTTGCGCTTTATCTGCGTTTATCCTTGAGCATTTTGGGCATTTCAGCGGCATGGCGCTCGACGATTGCTGAGGGTTATTTATCCTTCAGGAATCGAATTTTTCCTTATTTCATTGTACACTTTCAAGCGTTTATTGTCCACTAGATGCGCGACATAATTGGTGGTTTAGTAGAAAATTCCCCCTCACTCCTTACCTCTCTTCCAGAGGGAGAGGGGGCGGGGGTAAGGGGACAACCAAACATGTCGCACACACTTATCCACTTTATTATGACCGTCCCGACGAAAACGCCCGGCTGGCTGGCAAAGGAGTTGGCAACGGCGGCCACCTTGATCCTTGTTTTCGTAATGGCCTTTGCGAAGATAGACGACACCGACGTATGGTGGCACATGAAGTGCGGGGAGCTTTTCATTCGCAACGGCTGGATTCCGGACCGGGAGATTTTTTCGTATACGGCGCAAGGGGCGCCATGGGTTGACGGGTATCTGCTGGCGCAGGCCGTTTTTTACGGCGCGTGGCTCGCGGCCCGGACGGCTGGGGTGATCCTTCTGGGCGCGCTGCTGGTCACCGGAGCTTATGCATTATCGTTGTTAATGTGCGGGCGCAGAGCCGGGTATTATGCGGCCATTGCCGTCGCATTGCCCGCCGCATACCTCTCGATAAACTGCAATTTCCCGCGGCCTGCCTTGCTCACACCCCTGTTCAGTCTCGTGACCATTTACATGCTCGAGGATTATCATAAAAGGGGAGGGCGGAGGGTATGGTGGCTGGTACCGCTTATGGCGGTCTGGGTCAACTGCCATCCCGCCTTTTTCATAGGGCCGGGCATAACGGCCATTTACCTTCTGGGGGCGGCGCTGCATGGATGGGGTAATAAAGAAGGCGCGCATGCGGGACCACCCTTGCGAAATTATGCCCTCCTGCTGGTCAGTGAGCTTCTTGCCACGCTTATAAACCCGTATGGGCCGCGCATATATTATTCTGTTATCCTGTTCGCGTCCAACCCGCGGTTTAAGGAGGTCATAGTTGAATGGGCGCCGATTTACTATCGCTGGCCCCATTTGATAATATGGGTCATGCCCGCTTTTTGTGTTGTTGCCGCGGTCGGGGTCGGCTGTCTGTTATGGGGGTGGCGCAGCGTTCGCTTCGAGCGCGCATCGCTTTTTACGCTTGCGGCCCTGATCGCCATAACCAGCCGCAGGAACCTGATGCTTTTCGCGCTTATCGCCCTCCCGGTTATTTCATGGACAGTCTCGGACGCATTGGCGGCCCGCGCCGCATCGCCCTCGCCGGCCCGGAGGGGACGGGTCTCCTCCGGGGGGATTCTGTGTGGCGCGGTTTGTGTCTGCGCCCTGTTTATGACCTGGTTTGCGGCGACCGATAGATTGTATTATTATGTACATGTTATTCGCAACACGGGGATAGGCGTTCAGGATGTGATTTTTTCCGAAAAGGCGGCTGCGCTGTTGCGCTCGGAGCATGTTCAGGGGAATTTATTCCACCAATTCGGCCTCGGCGGATTTTTCCTTTTCGCGCTCTATCCACAATATCGCGTCTACATTGACGGGAGAACCTACCCGTATCCCTTCGAGGTGTTCGATGAGGGGGGCAAGGCCTTGAGGTCTCCACGGACTTTCGAGAAGCTCAAGGCGCAATATGACATCCGGGCCGTTTTTTTGTCGGCATTGCCCGGCAATCTGCCGCTAATGGAATATTTGCTTAAATCGAAAGCATGGGCGGCGATTTATGCGGACAACGCGGGGGCACTGTTCCTCGAGCGCGGCGCAGGCAACGACGGGACAATTCAGAGACACTTCATTGACCTGCTCGCAAATCCGCCGATAGTCCCCACCTATCCTCCAGGGCGGAAATACCGCCTCTGGAGCATGGCCGAGTTCCCTTATGGGGTTCTTCAATGGGGCAATACCTACGAGAAGATCGGGAGACCCGATCTTGCGCTCCGGGTCTTGAAAGAAGGGTTGAACTATCGGCCCATAACGGACGATTTAGAAAGCAATGTGGCCGCTCTGATGATTAAGACGGGCGAGCTGGAAGACGGCTACAGCCTGCTTCAGCGGATACTTGCCGGGAAACCGGATGACCGTAATGCCTTGCGCGCTCTGGCGGATTATTACTCTGCAAAGGGGGAATGGGGCCAGGCCGAGAATGTATTAAACAGGTTGGTGAAGCTTGACCCGCGCTCCGCAAACCTTTGGCATTACCTCGGGGTTACCGCCTTCAACAGGAAGGATTACAGCCTCGCCGCCGAGCGGTTCCGACGCGCGGTGGAGATTGCCCCGGATGACGCATTCCTGTGGGAGAGGCTCGGGATGAGCATGGAATCCTTGAACGCGGCGGAAGCGGTGAGGGACTACCGGACGGCGATCAAGCTTCTTCAAACCTCCGGGGCGCCTCCGGGCGATATTCAGCGCGTGCAGGCGCGCCTGAATAAGTTGGGCGGTTGACAAAATGCTGCCGCGCCTCCGGATCGCCGCGCCCACTTTCGCTCTCCTCTCGTTAGTTTTCGCGCTCTCCTTCATGCGGATAAGCGATTTCGACGTCTGGTGGCATCTGGCGTGCGGGAAACTACTTCTTCGGGACGGCCTGATACCCCGGAAGGAGATATTCTCATATACCGCATCGGGAAGGCCATGGGTGGACGGGTATTTGTTGGCGCAGGCCGCCATGTATGTTGTGTGGCTGATTGGGGGGCCTTGGGGGATAAGCCTTTTGGGCGGGGTTCTCTCGACGGCGGCCTTTTCGCTTGCTTTTGCCATGAGCCGGTGGGGAGTTCGGGGGAGGCCTTTGGGATATGGGGCGGCGCTGTTGGCGGCTTTGCCTGCGGCCTATTCCATAAGCGGGGTAGTAATGCCGCGGCCAGCCCTTCTCACGCCTGTATTTGCGTTGCTAACGCTATGGCTTCTCGAAGAGCATCGCCTTCACGGCGGGAAGCGCATCTGGTGGGTTCTCCCGATGATGGTTTTGTGGGGGAATTGTCATCCGGGGTTTCTCTTGGGGCCGCTTTTTACAGCCGTTTATTTCGTGGGGGCGCTTCGCCAGCCGCCGGCGGCGCGGCGGCGACTAGCGCTGCTGCTGGTTGGCCAACTGTTGGCGGTCCTGATAAACCCTTACGGCTATTGGATTTACTATTCCGCATTTTCCTTGCTCGGCAATACGGAGCTGAGGAATACGATCCTTGAATGGAAGCCGCTGTTCAGCAGTCCGCCGGAATGGCCGGGGGTCATCCCTGCGTTTCTCACGGTTTCCGCGCTGGGCCTGATCTGTTTTGCCGTCAACTGGAAGAGGGCGCGCGCCGAGCATTTTTTGCTCTTCGCGATACTTGCTATAATGGCGGTGGCCGGGCGGAGGAATCGGCTTCAGTTCGGCCCGGTCTCCGTGGTTCTCATTTCCTGGATCGTCTCGGCGACATCGGGAAAGGCCGCGAAATCGGCCCGGTGGCCCTTGAGATGGCTACAGGGGAGGGCATTGGCGGGCGCGGGCGCAACGGTAATAACGCTTGCGGCGCTGTTCATGACGTGGTTCGCCGGGACAAATCGGCTGTTCTTTTACACGCGCATTTTCCAGTCGGCGGGCTGCGGCATACACCCAGCCTTTTTCCCGGAAGGCGCGGTGAACATCCTGAACCGCGAGCCGATCAAGGGGAACATATTTCACGATTATTCTCTGGGGGGTTATTTCATGTTCCGCCTGTATCCCCAATACCGGGTGTTCATAGACGGGCGCATATACCCTTACCCCCTCGATATCCTGCATTCCGAGCAAAACGCCCTCGACTCGTGGGCCTATTTCGAGAATATCGGGTTGAAGTACGACGCACGCGCCGTGATGTTGCACATAAGCCAGAGAAGAACAAGGCTATTGTTGCAGGCGCTCCTGCTTTCCGACCGATGGGCGGTCGTTTATGCGGATGGGAAGGCGGTATTATTTCTCATGAGGGGCGCCGGAAACGACGATATTATCGCCAGGCGCGAGATCAATGTGTTCAAGGGCCTGCCAGCCTTGCCCCCGCCGCAAGATGAACGCGGATTTCCGTTCAATCAGGTGGAGTATCCTTACGGGCAAATGTGGTGGGCCGGTTTTTACGAGCAGGCTGGCAGGCCGGACCTCGCCGTTCAAACGCTGTCGCCCGTTCTCGGAATACGCCCTCCGGTGAAAAACCTGGAGCTGTGGTATGGCGCCCTTCTGATTGATGCGGGGGAGCTTGAGCGGGGGATCGGGTACCTGCAAAAGGCGCCGGATAGCAAGAATATTGCGGCCTTGAGCGCCGCGCTTGCCGAATATTGGGTCGCAAAAAAGGATTTTTCCCGCGCCGAAGAAATTCTTGCCGATATGATGATTCGCGGCTCCGGCACACCGGAATTTTACAGGGCTTATGGCGAATTGCAGCACTATCGGGGAAATATGCAGGCCGCCGCCGACTTTTTTCGCAAAGCCGTTGAATATCGCCCTTATGACGGCCGGTTATGGGAAGAGCTTGGAATGGCATTGCAAAAGAGCGATGCAGCGGGCGCAAGGGATGCCCTCGGGCGCGCCCTGGCATACCGGAGTATAGTCGGTGGTTCTCCTCAGGAGCTTCAGCGCATCCGCGCGGAGCTTGAGGACGTGGGTCGGAAATGAGAGCCGGAGACGCTGATATGTCGTCGAAGTGGCTGAGGATAGCGCCGGCGGCCGCTGTGGCGTCGCTTGCCTTTGTGTTTGCGCTGGTGGAGGTGGACAATCCCGACATCTGGTGGCATATCAAGTGCGGCGAGATGCTGCTCACGCGGGGAATTGTCCCGCGCACCGAGATTTTTTCTTACACAGCTCAGGGCGCGCCGTGGGTAGACGGCTACCTGCTTGCCGAGGCCTTGCTTTACGCGGCGTATCGCATTGGCGACGTGGCGGGGGTGGTGTTGTTAGGCGCAATACTTGTCATGGCGAGTTATTGCCTCGCACTTGCGATGAGCCGCTATGGCGCATCACGGACAGGCGAACGATTGAGGGGGGAAAAAGGCGCAAATCGGCAGGGTTATCAATTGCGCATCGGTTATGCGGCGGCCCTTGCGACCATGATACCTGCGATTTACCTGGCCTACGGCACAATGGTGGTACGGCCCGCCTTGCTCACCCCCATTTTTGCTCTGGCGACATTGTGGCTCCTCGAAGATCATCGCTTGAATGCCGGGAGGCGCATATTCTGGCTTATTCCGCTATCGGCCCTCTGGGCCAACTGCCATCCGGCTTTTTTCCTCGGCCCCATGTTCACCGCGATTTACATCGCGGGAACACTTCTCGATAAGCTAAGGCGTGCCCACCACGAGGCAAAAAACGTTCATGCGGGCGCGCTCAGGCGAAAACGACTGGCAGCCGTTCTTGCGGGCCAGGTCATCGCAACCCTTATAAATCCTTATGGCTATCGCATTTATTATTCGATCCTTTCCCTAATGTCCAATCCCAAGACGCAGGAGTCAATAAACGAGTGGAAGCCGATGTTTGCGGAGCCGCCGCTGTCAAAAGGTATTGTATTGTGTTTTATTGTGCTGGGGCTTGTGTGGCTTTTTTGTCTGAGCTGGGCGCGTTTTAAGGCGAGGCCGGAACATATCCTGCTGTTTTTATTTTTCGCGGTTTCCGCGGTCAACGAACGGCGCAATCTTCTGCTTTTTGGCGTTTTTGCCCCGCTGCTTATATCGTGGACACTGTCCGGCGCCGCGGCGAGGCCGCCGGGGGCGCGGTTACCACAAATATTGCTCAGGTATATGAAATTGGCGGCATGGTCGGGAGCGGCTCTGATCATGATCGTTTCATCCTTTTTCATCTGGCTCGCCGCCACCAACCGGCTGATCTTTTACACAAACACCCTGCGCTCGACCGGACTGGGCGTTCAGGGGGCGATGTTTCCGGAGAGCGCGGTGGAGCTTCTTGCGAGCGAGCATATCGAGGGGAACCTTTTTAATACTTATATCCACGGCGGTTACATTATATTCAAATTGTATCCCCAATACAGGGTATTTATAGATGGGCGCTATTATCCGTACCCCTACGAGATTTTTAAACTTGTATATGACGCAATGTCTTCTCCGAGTGTGTTCGAAACGGTCCGGTTGCGCTACGATATCAGGGCAGTATTGCTGAGCCTTTATTATCCGAACACATGGCCGATATTAAACGGGCTGATGCACTCTCCAAACTGGGCGGTTGTGCAGGCTGACGGCTCGGGCGTTCTTTTTCTGTTGCGCGGCGCGGGAAACGACGATTTAATCCGGCGCCATGAGATAAACCTGCTCGAAAATCCGCCGCCCTTGTTCACTCCACCCCCCGGACGGCCCTTCTCATGGTGGAACAAAGCGGAATATCCCTACGGCCCCATGAGGTGGGGGAGATTTTACGAACATATCGGCCGCCCTGACCTCGCTGCCCGGTCTGTCGAGCCGGCCCTCAATTATCGCCAGGAGATCAAGAACCTGAGATCGTGGCTGGGCAGGCTCCTGATCGAGGCCGGGGACATGGGAAAGGGGCTTGGGTATGTACAAGAGGATCTGGCGAACGATCCGAAAAATCTCTCCGCATTGTGGGCCATGACCACCTACCACATACTCAAGGGCGAATACCGGGCTTCGGCGGATGTTCTCCGCGAGATGGAGCGCATTGACCCGAAGAATGGGCTTGAAACGTACAGGCAGGCGCTCGAGATGATGAAGTCGAGGGGCGCGCCTGTTGAAGAAATGAGGAGCATTCAGGATCGTATAGACGCTCTGGGGTGGGAAAAGAGATGAGGGGGCGCATGGGCCGTTTCGGGCCAGATAACCATCGCCGGCATTATCTCAATGTGGTTTATGCTGATAGACAGGGTGTTTTTTTGCGCCTGAACGCTCCATTCGAGCGGCCTGGGCGTCCGGCGCGCGATGTTCTCGCGGGGAGCGACGGAGTGATTGCAGCGCGAGCAGGCCAAAAAGCGCCTATCTCATCCATTAGAGGACTGTGAGAGTTGACAATATCATCTTTTTTTTATAAATTTAACCGGATTTAGAATTATACTCCTCTCATGCTCTGGTAAAGATCTGGGAGAGATATTGCATTCATTAGGGTGAACTGGTTTCTCTTACATGGCTGGAATTAATCAGAAATATGTGCCGTATGAAGCTATGCCTTCAGAACCTGAGGGTGAAGTCCAACTTTATGATTACATGCAGATTGTATCCCGGTACAAGGTGCTTATAATTGCGATCACCGCGGCGGCTATTGCGCTGGCGGTTCTCTATAACCAGGTTAGTCCCCGGATTTATCAGGCGTCAATGGCAATAATTATACCACCCAACCCGAAGAGCGCATTGCTGGCATCGAGCCAGATATCCCTGCCGGGCAGCATAACGCCGACCGAAAAGAGCTTCAATACCGAGGTATACAAGATTAAGAGTCCGTTTGTTTTAGAACGGGCGGTAAAAATTCTTAAGGCAAAGGGATACTTCAAAAGCGTGAACTTGTCGCGTCAAGACGAAGAAAACACCCGTCGTGTGGCCACCAACGGCTCGATCCAGGCGACTAGAGAGGCTAAAACCTCATCCTCAACCACAACTCTAAACCCGGGTCAACAAGCCGCTACTCCAGGGGCTACCGTCACCCATGAATTAGGACTTTTTCAAAATAAAAACGCTCCTCTTCCCAATGCGTATAATAACTCCACATCGGAATTTGCCGCCGGCCAATTTCCAAATCCTAATATGTTACAACTGCTATCCGTGATTCAGCATTCTGTCAGCGTTTCGGCGGTCAAGAATACCGACGTTGTTGAAATTTCCGCCGTAAGCACAGACCCACTGCTGGCTCGCGACATGGCCAACGCTGTCGCCGATGCGTTCGCTCAATATGACAAGGACTTCACATACCAGCTGGATGTCGAATCCCTCCGATACCTTACCGATGAAATAGAAGAGGTTCGGCAGAGTCTTTTGAAAACGCAAATAGCTCTCAATGAGTATCTGGCTCTAAATAAAATCCTGGATCCGGTGCTGGCCCAACAGTTATATATCAGCAAACACTCCGATCTTGATAAGACCTTGGATGAACTGGAGAGCAATCGTCATGAGTTGGAGGTCCGGGTTAACGAATTATCCCAGATACTTGAAAAACCGATAGAGGAGGTGGCGCTGCCTGAGGTAACGAGCATACCCGCGGCTAATATGCCGCACTTCGCCGAAATTCGGTCAAAACTTATAGACGCTCAGCTTCAAAGAAACGCGTTGGCAATGCGCGTTACACCGAACAACCAGGAATTTAAAGAGATAGAGAGCCAAATTATAATGCTAAATTCCCAATTGCGGGATGAAATAAAAAAGATTATAAAGGCAGTGGAATTCGAAATCCAGGTCATCATCAAAAAGGAAACCCTGATGACGGATTTTGTCGCCGCTCTCGACGAATCTTTTATCTCCAAGGGAAGGCAAAGCATTCAGTATCTTGTTCTTCAACGAGATTCGGAATCTTACAAGTGGTTGTATCAATATCTTCTGGGTTCCGTAATGGTAGGCGAGATAAATGCAAAAGAAAACCAGATGGTGGTGCAAATTTGCGCCTATGCTGACGCACCTATTTTCCCGATCAGGCCCAGGGTAATACTAAACTTGATTCTCGGCGGGATGCTTGGCCTTATGGGCGGGGTCGGTCTTGCGTTTGTCATTGAAAGTCTTGATCAAACCATCAGCAAACCGGAAAAAATCGAGGAATTTTCGGAATTGCCGCTGTTGAGCATTCTACCGCATCTTTTACCCGAAGAGGTTCAGCAAAGGCAGGGCCTTATTGTTGAACACAGCCCGCAGGATCACTTTTCGGAGGGCATCTCCCGCCTCTGGGGGAATATCCGCGTTCTGATGAAATTCAAGGAAATGAAATCTTTGATTGTCACCAGCGCGCTTGCGAGCGAAGGCAAGACAACTATTTCCGCAAACCTCGCAACCATGACCGGAAACAGCATGCAAACCGTGCTTCTCGGTTGCGACTTCAGAAGACCGAGCATGTTGGGATTCTTCAATATTGACAAGGAAAAAGCCGGCGGGTTAAACGACTCGATCGGACTGCTATACCAGCACCCCTCGGAATTCGCCGCCGAAGAGCTTTGCACCGGAGACCTTCATACCTTGATAATGGCGCAGCGCCTTTCAGGCGCCATAGAGGTTCATGACGCCGGATCAGAACCTCTGGTGTTTTCTTACCAGAATGGAATCCTTCATTCGTCCAATATAGCTAACTGGAAACAGAGCCATCCTAATCTCTTGATTGATAAGTTCCTTGAAGAAAAGGCGGCAATTTTCTCGGAAATCGTTTATGACGCCGCTACCGCCGTCAACCAGAATGAATCCGAGGGCGAGCTATCCGCCAGCCTCGATAAATTGCCCCCTAAAAAGCTGTTGTCAAGAATAATTGATTTATATGCAATCAAAGGAGGGTCGAGAGGACTATGGATTCTCGAATCGAAAAGAATTTCCTTCAGCCCCAGCGAACTCATCGGAAGCCCCGCCATGAAGGAATTGATCCGCATACTTAAACTCCATTTCGACCTGGTGATAATTGACACGCCGCCGTCGGTGCCTTTTGCCGACATCACATCTCTATCCGGTATAGCGGATAACATATTGCTTGTCGCCCGCGCAGGCGTCATCACTCAACAAACCATCCATCGCTGCATCAATTGGCTGAAACGACTCAATTTTACTATGATCGGCTACGTATTCAACGACACCGAGCTTAACCGGGATAACTACTACTATTACGGCTATTATTCGTATAAACAATATAGAAAGAGCGGCTACGGAAAATACGGCAGCTATTACTACGGAGAAAAAGATAAATAACGCCTTATGAAAAACAGGTTTTGTATGATTGAGCGCCACCGCTGGAAAGATAAGCGGTGGCGCTCGCTATTATATCCGCTCCAACTATATCCATCTCAATCCCAGGCCGAAAATAATGATCCCGGCCAGATTCACCCCGAAAATCACTCCCAGCGTCATGATCTTGTTTTTCATTTTCTCCATGTCATAGACCCAGAAAGACACTACCATGAACGGCAGGTAGCCGATCAGGAAAATGAAGAACACGTTCGGTAATTTCCACCACGAATATTCCCACACAAGCGCGTTGGCGAGGTTCAGCAGAATCTCTATGAAAACGCAAAGGATGGAATTCACGACCGCGAAGAACCACCGGTTGGGAATGCCGAGCACCTTTGTGGCCTTGTCCGCGGGCAGCATCTTTATGCAGACAATGCCCAGTATGGCGAACATCAGCGTGATCTCGATATTGAGACCGGCGAAGATTACGAACGCGCTGCCCTTCGGTGTCGTCCATACGGCGGAGCGGCCCGTGAAATGCAACACCAGCGCATTCCATATCTCGTTGAAAACGTCCATGCCCCAGAAAGCCAGCCCGGCTAACACAAGGCTCCAGTTGCGCTTTTCGATCTCCACTGCGTAGATGTACAGCACGATGACAAAGATGGGGATCACGTGCCATTGAAAATTGGATGTGTCTCTCAGAATTTTCAATGTCTCCTGTGAAGCGTTGGTAAACATACAAGCACTCCTTTCTTCCGGTTTCGATCCGGTTTTATCTCTCTCTTACCGGAATTATAACGATATCTTCAACCTCGACAATGGCCGGCCCGTCCGTCGGATCAAACCTCAGCTCCATGACGGTGTCGCTGAGAATCCACTCGGCATAATCGGCGACCGGCAGGGAATAGACGTGGGTTTGCCCGTCCGGGATCAATTCGAATGAGACTTTTTTGTTCTCACGGTATTGAAAATCCCCCCGGGTGCGCCAGTAAAGATCGGCGTAATGCGTCATGCCGAGAGGCCTGATTTTCATCCGCGCCTCGATCGCCTTGACCAGAAGCGGATTGATCCCCAACCGGGAAGACCTGAACCACGGGTGCGGCCCGGTGACGCGATATACGCCCGGCCCGCCGGAAACCGCCGCCAGGTCGTTAAATGGATTGAGAAATGGCGGCCATCCCTTTAACACAAGCGGCGGTAAATTCACCCCAGCCTCGCCGACAAGTTTTTTCCTCAACTCAAGCCGCTCTCTCAAGACTGACGTAAAATCTAACATTTTACCATCGGCTGCATTCCACCTCAACAGGAGGTCCACCCGTTCAGGCCCGATTTCCTTTTTGTAGACCTGGATGGGGAATATTTTTGACCTGCCCTCGACTATGGGAGGCAGTTGATATTTCAGGCTTAGCGCTTCCGCGAGGCCGTTTCTCCATACATAGGCGCCCTTATAGTTATCAGGCAAATCGAGAACCGTAATGCGCGAACCCCGCTTTAAATTCGGGGCGATTTGCACAATTTGGGCGATCACATCCCGGGCCATACGGCCGGCCTCAATCCACGGGGCGATGTTCTGCCACGCAATTGCAAACCATAGGAGAATCCATGTTGCAGCCAGCGCATAGCGGCGCTTCGAGTTTTTAACAAGCGTGAGCAAGTGTGATAATATCAACACCACACCGATCACCGGCGCGTAAAGATACCTCGATGCCTCCAGATTGGGAGGGATATCGAAGAAAGGAAACGCCGGAGCGGCGAAAAAACCGGCGATGAGAGCGCCCAATAGAACCACGCGCCAGTTGACGCCGCTCAGAAATGGAACGGCAAAAATCACGGCGACGGCAAAACTCCCCGCGATTTTCATGATGAAACGATGGTGAACAAATACATCCTCGTTAAGAGGTGTCCAGAGCAGCCCGGGCAGCCGGATTAAATACCTTGAAGACAGCCATTTCGCCCATGCGGCAACGCCAACGCCGGAGCCAGGAATGGTCGCGATACCTGAGGCCGAGCCTAAAGCTGCCGCCCGTTGAATAAAATATAACATGATGACGCCGGTCAGCCCGGCGGCGATTATCGCGGCGCGGCGGTGACTCGCCCGCCCGCCGAACCCGAGAAGCGACATCGCAACGGCGGCAGGCAACAGCCCCACGGCAGCCTCCTTCGTCAATAACGCCATCCACCCGAGAAAAACACTGCCCAGGAGCCTCCATGCGCCGCCTGCCGTCATATACCTTGCCGCAAGATACAAACAACCCAGGCCCATGAAGCCCCACCATATCTCCTCCGCAAACCAGCACACGCTGTCCGGATGCGCGGGATACAGGACAAAAGCCGCGCTCGCCATCCATCCCGCGCGGCGGTCTCCGACCAGTACCGCTGCCAACCCCCCGACCAGCGCCCCGCACAGCCCGTGAACCAAAATATGCAGGAGACGCATTATCACAAAATTCCCGCCGGACAGGCCAAGCAGCGCCGACCAGAAAAGCATCCGCGCGGGCCTGAAACGGCATGCGCTGTCAACCCATCGCAATTGATCCACCAGCGGGTAATTGATCGCCTTCCAGAAATAAATGTAATTGTCCGAAAGAATGGGCATCCTTAAGGTCTGCGCATAAAGAATAAACGCGGCGGGCAGGGAAACCAAAAGATAAACGAACCAGGCGCCGACATCTTCCGGGACAAACAGACGCTCACCCTTGTTTGTGATAACCAATACAAAGCACCACAAAGCAAGCGCCCAGAAGATGAAAGGCGCCGATGCTCCCAAAGCGCCACCAGCCCAAACACTCAATAGCGCAAGAGCGGATAAAATCACATGAACCGGGAATCTGGCCCTGGAAAACAGACTGAAAATGGTGACGGGCACGATTTTTCCGTTGTTATTGATGTTAGCCGTGAGCAAGGTCATCTTTCCTGCGATTCCCCAAGTAGTTCCCTTATGCGGTTGCCCCTTTTTTTCTGGCATTCATTCAGTTACTGATGGGAGCATGGTAATTTGGACAAGTCGGGATCAAAAGACAAGGGGTTTAAACCCCTTGTCCGTTCCCGCACTGGCGTCGAAAGCGCGGCTACGGCTGACCCTTTTAACTGTTAATTTGTCCCAATTTAATTCCCCCATTAGTAGGTACGTGGCGCCATTATTATTATTTTTTTCAATAAACAGCGAGTTTGCTATTTTCTCCAAAAAATTCAACAATTTATAATGTAGGATAACATCTCCTGGTATGTTAGGGAAGTAGTATTGGAAGGGGAAGGAGAATAGAGCGGTGAATAGAAACAACAAAATGCCGACACGAACGGCTCTTATTGGGTTTCTCTTTTGCTCACTGCTTCTGGCTCAGATGACATCGGTCAAGGCGCAGTCGGTGGTTGTACCATCGTTCAGGGTAGATAATGCGGCAGCGGGGGTGGAGGCCGGCTCTCCTGCGGTGCAATCACTTTTTAATGGTAATTTTGTTGTGGTTTGGGTGGATGGGCGCATAGATTATCGAATTTATTCTAGTATTTACAATAATGCTGGCACTTTAATAAGGAGCAACTATCGTATTGACGATGGTATACCGGGTTCATGGTCGTGTTGCACGGGTTCAGGAGACTTGGCTGTAGATTCCAATGGGAATTTTTTTGTCGCATGGTTAAATAGTCCGGATTTGACAAATGAATACGGCCGCATCCGCAAATTCCTCCCTAACGGAAACCCGGCAGGGGCGTCTGTGAGCACAAGGGAATCGGGACAAACTTATAGCCAGGTGATTAAGGTCGCGAGGGGAAAGAACGATAAAATAATTGTTTCTTATGGCGCAGGGAGTGGTATTTACTACCGCTTTTTTGATAATAATTTAAGTCCGTTAACACTAAGTATACAAGTAAATCAAACAGAACCATACTCAAGTCCCGCATTGGCTTCTGACTCGTTGGGTAACTTTGTTGTTTCCTGGAGCCAAAACGATGGAGCTGGACTGGATGGCAGGATGAGGGCGCGTTTGTATGACCCTGATGGCAATCCACGAACAAATGAATTTCCGATAGAACCTATGCCGCAGTCGGGCGGCGATCATCCGGTGGCAGTGTACAACAGGCAGGGTAATTTTATAGTGGTGTGGTGGGCGGCGTTGGAGTGGGGTGTTGGTCGGGTGTTTGACGGTGCGGGTAATCCATTGACTGACGTTATATATTTCGGTCCCGCCGTGCCTGGAGCAAATGCGAATTTCTGGCAGCCGCCGTCTGTGGACGCGGATGATGCGGGGAATTTCATAGTGGTCTATCCCTACCGTGACGACAATATACCCCTGGGAGATGTTTACGGGACGATATTGGGGCCGAACGGTCAGATTATTAACCAATTTTTCCAAATAGGGGACAGACACGCGCAATACGACGTTGACGTGGCGTGTCTGTCGGGGGGGCAGTTTGTGACGGCGTGGAGGGATCAGCAGGATGACACGAACGGCGACATCTATGCCAACATACTGCAAAACAACTCCTACATGCCGCTACGCGACGACCCCATCCCAGCCGCCGGGCCGATGGCGCTTGCGGCGCTTGCGGGCTTATTGGGCTGGGCTTTGCGGCGAAAGATCAGTTTTCAAGGAAGAAGAGAGGGGGTTTAATTATGAAAAAAATAAGCATTTGTTTCCTTTTTGCCGCAGATTTTCCGAATTTATACGTGACGACGTAAATAGTTGCGCATACTTTTGCCGTGTCCCTGAGGATGCCGAAGGCCGTCTCGAAGGGCACGGCAAAAGGGGCCATGAACCGCACCCTTCGAGACACTTCGCTCCTCAGGGATGCTGTTCCAATTAATGCGCAATTACTTATGACGCACTATATAGTTTCTATTTTCGCTCCAAGACGCTTTTTTGGAGCTTGGCGAGTATGTTCAGGGCCTCAATGGGGGTGAGGGTGTCGAGAGGGATGTTTTTTAATTCTTCGGCTATGTTTTCCAAAACCGGGTCGGTGTTCGGGGCTTCGAAGAAGGTCATTTGCGGGGTTTGTCGCCGGGATGGTTTTGCGAGGCGGGGCGCTCCGGCCTCCAGCTCGCCGCTTTCGAGGTTTGCGAGTATCTCCTGCGCCCTCGTTACGACGTCCTGGGGGATGCCCGCCAGGCGGGCGACCTGTATGCCGTAGCTGCGGCTCACTCCGCCCCTCACGATCTTGCGTAGGAAGATGATCCTGCCTTCCCATTCCTTGACGGCGATGTGCACGTTCTGAACGCGCTCCTTGGTGAGGGTGAGGTCTGTCAATTCGTGATAATGTGTTGCAAACAACGTTTTTGCGCCTATGGAGTCGTGAAGCCGCTCGGCGACCGCCCAAGCTATCGAGAGGCCGTCGAACGTCGAGGTGCCGCGGCCTATCTCGTCGAGCAGCACGAGGCTTTTGGAGGTCGCCTGCCTCAGTATGTTCGCCGTCTCGGTCATCTCGACCATGAACGTGCTCTGCCCCCGGTGAAGTATGTCCGAAGCGCCCACGCGGGTGAATATGCGGTCAACGACTCCGATGCGCGCCTCCGCCGCAGGCACGAAACTCCCCATCTGCGCCAAAAGCACTATTAGCGCCACCTGCCGCATCACCGTTGACTTGCCCGCCATGTTCGGGCCGGTGATTATCAGCACCTGATCCGTCTCAGGGTCGAGGCGGATGTCGTTCGGGACGAACCTCTCGCCGAGGTTCATCCTCTCGATGACCGCATGCCGCCCGGCCACAATTTCGATGATCGCGCCGTCGTTCACGACGGGCCGGTTATACTGGTATTTTGCGGCTGCTTCCGCGAGTGCGGCGTAGACGTCCAACTCGGCGAGCAGCGAGGCGTTCCGTTTGATCTCCCCGAGCCGCTCCGACACCGTGGCGCGCAATTCCTGAAACAGCCGGTACTCGATCTCCTGCATGCGCTCCTCGGCGGTCAGGATTTTCTCCTCCAGCTCCTTAAGCTCCGGCGTTACGAACCTCTCTGCGCCGACAAGCGTCTGCTTGCGAATGAAATCGGGGGGCGCCGAGCCGAGGTTTGAGTTGGTCACTTCGATGTAGTACCCGAAAACCTTGTTGAATCCGACCTTCAGGTTTGATATGCCCGTTCGTTTCCGCTCGCGGGACTCGATGCTTGCGATGATCGTCTTCGAGTTTCGGGCGAGTTTTTCCAGCTCATCGCGCTCGGCGTGGTATCCGGGCCGGAAAATGCCCCCTTCCCTGAGCGTGACCGGCGCATCCTCGCGTATGGCGCGGCGAATGCGCTCGACCAGATCCGGGAGAGGGTCCAGGCTCGACTGGGCCTCCGCGATCGCCTCCGCGGAGATTGCCCCTATCGTTTCCTTAACGCGCGGGACGGCGTCGAGGCTTCCCGCGAGGGCCAGGAGGTCACGGGGCGATAAATTTCCACCGGCGACCTTCGAGCTAAGTCGTTCGAGGTCGTGAACCTCCTCTAAAAGGCAGCGAAGCGCCTTGCGAGTCCGGGACTCGGCGACAAATGCGCCGACCGCATCGAGTCGCCGGGCGATGGCCGTGGGCGCTGTGAGGGGATAAAGAATCCAGCGCTTCAACATCCGGCCGCCCGCGGAAGTCACCGTGAGGTCGAGCACCCCGAAGAGAGAACCGGCCTTTTTTCTATCGCGAAGTGTTTCAGCAAGCTCGAGGTTTGCGCGGGTGGCGGCATCGATGACCATTGTGTCGGAGAGCGTGATGAAGCGGAAGTTTTTGAGGTGCGTGAGGTGGCTGCCGAGTATGCGGAACGCGCCGTCCGCCATTTCGTTCTCGTCCGTGGATTCGGTGTCACCCTGGGCGTCCTTGAGGTAATGGATGAGCGCTCCGGTGGCGCGCGCGGCGGCGGGGTGGCCTGCCAGGCCGAGTCCCTCGAGGGACGCGATTCCGAAATGATCGCGGATGGTCTCTAGGGATTTATGCGAGTCGAAGGCTAGATCGGGCAAGACCGTGCGGTGGCCGGGGACATCCTCGGGCACAATGATGCCGGAGGTTTCCGGCACAAGTATTTCCGACGGCGCGAGCCGCCCCAGTTCGGCGACGAGGCCCGCCTCGTCCGGTGTCTCAAAGGCGGCAAATTCTCCCGTGGTGAATTCGGCAAAGGCCACGCCGAAATTTTCATGTCGGCAGACCGCCGCCAGGTAGACAGACTCCTTTGCATCGAGCGCGTCGGGGTTGAGGACGACGCCCGGCGTTATGACCCGCGTTACCGCGCGCCGCACTATCTTCGTTGCTTTAGCGGGGTCCTCGATCTGCTCGCAGATGGCCACCTTGAACCCCTTGTCCAGAAGGCGCTGGATGTAATTTTGCGCCGCGTGATACGGCACGCCGCACATGGGCACCGCGCCCTCCTTCTTCTTGTCCCGGCTCGTCAGCGCGATCTCCAGCGCTTTCGATGCGGTGAGGGCGTCCTCGAAAAACATCTCGTAAAAATCCCCCATGCGGAAAAACAGCAGCGCATCGGGATATCGCTCCTTCTGCGTAAGATATTGATCCAACATGGGGGTACGCTTTATCATAATCTCTTCATTCGCCCTTGAATCGAATCGCGCCGCCCGCCTGGAGCTTTTCATAGTCTTCGATAAATCTCTCCATCTCGATGGAGGAATATTTTGATATAAATTCATTTACGTAACTGCTCATTCCCTCGACCGCGTCCTTTGAGCTCATGGCGATCTGGACGCTTGCGAGGTCAACGGCCCTGCCTTTGTCGAAGGAGAGCCTGCTTCCTATCCTGACATCCCTTTTGGCCATAGCCTGGGCAACGGGCGCGCCGAGCGCCAGTTTTTGGGCGAGGCTCATCACGGCGGGCATGAGGGCGTCCGGTTCGAGGGCCTTGTTGATAAGCCCCATTTTTTCCGCCTCTTCGGGGGTGTAACCGGCGCCGGTCAAGAGCATTTCGAGGGCCTTTGCCTCGCCGACGATGCGAGGGAGGCGCAGGGGCGTGCCGGTTCCGCCCGGTATAATGCCGACCAGTGCCTCGGGGAGGCCGATCCTGTAATACCGGCCCTTTGCCATGAACCTGAAATCGCAGCAGAGGGACAATTCGCATCCGCCGCCCAGCGCAACGCCGTTTATCGCGGCGATCACCGGTTTCGGCATGGTGTCCAGAATCTGCATGCAGCGGCTCCAGAAATATAAGCCCCGCTCCCCTTCGCTCCTTCCGGCAAGGAGTGCGATTATCGCCCTGTCCAGCAAGGGGTGGCAGTGCGCCATCCGGCTGATCCACGCGGCTGATCGGGCGACCAGGTTATTCGCCCAGCCGGGCAGCTTCGGCAAAGCGCGGCTGTATTCGATCAGCTCCGAAACGTTATAATGAGTTGCAAAGGAATCCTTGACCCCGCCGGTCAGGACCAGCACGCGGATCGCCTTGTCATCCCGACTTCTTAGCAGCTCGTGATAAAGCTCGGTCAGCATGACCGCGCTGATGAAATTCATCGGCGGATTCGTGAACTCGATTATGCCGACCGCGCCTTCCCGCCTGAACTTGATCTTATCGCCCATTTTCATGCCTCCTTTCCAATTCCCATAATTTTGCTTTCTCTCTTTTTATAGATACATAATGCCAGAAACATGGCAATAAGCAAACGAAGGTTGGGGGGTGTGAGAGGCGTTCGTGTCGAGCGCGAATATCCGGTGCGCCGGGATTGCTTTTAGAATTCGAAGACCAGGCCGAGGGTATAGGTCATGCCGCTTAGGTTAAGGCCATGGTCTGGGTTGCCGACTCTGCCGTAACTTGCGTCGAGCGCGAGGTAGGTATTGTGGATGCCGTAGTCCATGAGCAGGTTCCATGCCGGGTCGGGGTCTAAGCGATCCAGCAACAGGAGGAGGCCGCCATGGGCGGAGTATCCTTTTTTCCACCCTTTCGTCAGTGTGCCGGGGCCTGCGCGTTCGTTGAAGAAAATTGAATCGTATTCCGCGCCGATCTCGGGAACGAGCAATTGGTTTTTCCTGAAATTGAACCTGTACAGAAGCCCGGCGTCAAGTGGAACGAGCGCCATCCGAACCCTCTCGCCTGAAAAAGAAGGGGTGATTGTGCCTATGGTGTGGCTGTTTTCCACGTAAAAACCGACGGTTCCGGAGATTGCCAGGTTTTTCAGGGGATACCAGCCCAGGTCGAAGAAATAAATGTCGTTCGACCAACGGCCGTATATTCGCTGGTAGTCTTTATCGTCCGGGAAAAAGAACCCCCCGCGAACTCCGAGCGTGAAATGGGACTTGCCGCCCGAATAAGTATCTTTCTTTTCCTGTGCGTATATCGGGTTCGATATGAGAAGGGTGGCCATGAGGGCCGGGATAAATATTCTCTTCATCTCGGTTTTCCTCTTCGGACAAGGCTTCTCAGGGCGAAGAATGCGATAAATGAGCATAGGATTATTGCCATGTCGAGGGTGGGGTTTCCCTCGCCCCTTATCCGGCATCCCCCCTGTTCGCCTTTCAACTGGGACAAAGTGAGGGTAGGCTGAGGGATGGCGCTTTTTAAAAGGGACAGCGCCCCGTTCTTTCCGCTCGTGTTGACGGCTCTCGCCCGCACGTAATAGGTTGTGCCGTTGGTGAGGCCGCTGAGGGTGATCATAACGGTGCTGTTCTGGGTGAAGCTGGACACAGCTATGCTGCTGGCGTCCAAAGTTACATCCGGGGATACTGCGCCGGGATTGGAGCTGTAATAAACGACGTAATGGTCAATCGTTGAGACGTCCAGCGTATGAACTGTGACATATAATACGCTATCCCCGAAATCCACGTCTATTTCCGGCGGCGCCGGCACGGAGACCTTGGAAAGGGGAAATCCGAGACGACCTGTATTTCCTTTTTTATCCTGGACAAACATCATTATAGTGTTGTCGCCTTCGTTTAGTTTGTCGGACGTGATGGCGAATTGGTTGACCCCGGCGTTTACCGCGCTCGTGGTGATGAGTGACCCCCCGCTTCCGGCGATGCCGCCGCCGTTGTATGCGGTCAGGGTTCCGCCGACGTCGGTGCTGAAATTGACCGTGGTGGGGTTGTAGCCGTCGTTTGTGGTTGGGCTGAAATTGAGATTGGCGGGGGCAAGCCAGGGGTTTTCGGTTATGACGATTACTCCGCCTGCGCCCCCTGCCTGCCCCGACAGGTAGACGTAGCCGTCGGCGGGCGAGGAGGGCGCAATGCCGGTGATGGAGCTGCCGGTGAGGGACACGACGGTCGAGGCGTGCTGTAGTGTATCGGCGCGGTAGAAATCGAGTTCGCCCGTCGAGCCATTTGTCCCCGTTACGAAAATGTATTCGCTCTGATTAGTTTGTCCCGGGTCCGTTTTGCTTACGGCCAGAGAAACGCCGAGGTTTTCCGTGAATAACGGTATGGTGCTTGCGGTGGTCCAGATGTCTGCGGATCGGGTTTGCATAAGCAGTAATTCGGTGGTTGTTGTTGTGAATTGGCTTGCTGCGAAATAGCTCCGGTCGCCCGCGGCGTTGACCGCCACTTCGCCAAGTGTATATGCGCCACCCAATGAGTACGTAATCAGGTCGGGCGATGAGGTAAAAGGCAGGACGCCGTCAGTGTCGGGAGTCGTAGGGGATGCAAAATCAATGGCGATATGCCCCTCGTAATACTCAGTACTCCCCTGTATCAACCCGGCAGCAATGCCTTTTGGAATGCCGATTGTTGGTATAGATATGGGGTTGCAATTATGAGAATTGATATCATCTTGATAAAGAAGCTCCACACTCGGGCTAGTGCCGCCAGGAACTCCGACAAGGATGTATTGACCGGAATAATTCTCTCCTTCCCCGACAGCCAATGACCCAAGAGTACTCTTACTATTATCCAGCAGGCATGGAAAGCTATTAAATGAAAGTGTTCCTCCAAGTGTGTATGTGCCGAGGTCGGAGAGGTCAATCTGGGTCAAATAGCCGATCGTATCCGTGACGTAGAGGTATTTGCCGTCGGTGGAAACGGCCATATCTACAGGTTGACCGCCTGTCCCAAGAGGCATTGAAGTGACTGGCGAACCCCACGTCAGTGTATCTATCAAGTAAACGCTTCCGGTCAATGATCCTCCTTTGGAAGCCACGAATATCCATCTGTTGTCTGTGGAGACGGCTACGGCGACGGGGCTGCCGGATACTGAGATGGCGTATTTTTTCTGGTTGGGGAAAGCGAAAGCAATAGTAGCGCAAGTTATAATAAAAATAAAAATTATTAAAAATTCAAAACCAATGTGCTTAATTTTTTTCAAATTTACCCTCGCGCTCTCTGATTCCTAAGGTTTTTTCATCACAAGCCCAGTCAAAAAAAGCGTCTTTCCCATTTAGCCAACCGGCGATTTTGACATTCATGCTGGTTTTATTGTTCCATGCCGGATAAAATATAGGATAAATCAACTGATCTGGCAACCGGTTGCGTTGGCGGCGGAATTCCTTACTATTTAATTGGTTGAAACCCCGGACGCTGATAATTGTCATAGAATACGACGGCACGGAATTTGCCGGGTGGCAGGTGCAGCCGGGCAAGCGCACTGTGCAGGGCGAGCTGGAGGCCGCTCTTGAGAAGCTGACGGGCGAGTCGCATCGGGTGGTCGCGGCGGGCCGCACGGACTCCGGGGTACACGCATGGGGCCAGGTGGCGCATTGCAAGACGAGCAGCGATCTTGAGCCACATGAATTTCGCGGGGCGCTCAATTCGCTCCTTCCCCGAGACGCGGTGGTGCTGGATGTGAGGGATGGCCCGGCCGGGTTTGACGCGAGGAGGCATGCGAGGGGTAAGATATACCGTTATATCATCATCAACCGGCGGGAGAGGCCCGCGATAGAGCGTAATCGGGCGTGGCACGTGCGGGAGCCTCTCGATGTGGCGGCGATGCGCCGGGGCGCGAGATTCCTCCTGGGTGAGCATGATTTCCGGAGTTTTCGCGGCCAGAAATGCGCGTCTAAAACAACGGTTCGGGTAATCCGCCGCATAGACGTGAACAAAGAGCCGCCCGATAAGGTTATTATTGAGGTTGAGGCCACTGCGCTTCTGAGGCAGATGATTCGCGCTATCGCCGGCACTCTTGTGGAAGTAGGCAGGCGCAAATGGCTCCCCGGAAGAGTGCTCGAGGCGCTAAACGCCCTGGACCGGAGAATGGCCGGGCCGACTGCGCCGCCGCAAGGGCTTTACCTGGCTGAAGTTCAATACGACGAGACGGAAATGGAAGAAGTATAAGGAGGATTACGGGGATATGGCTATATGGTTGTTAATCATGTTTGTGGGGCTGGCCGCCCTCGGGTACGTTTTTTACAAGGTCTGGACAGCGCCCGCAACGGGGATAGAGAGAAAATGGCTTGTGTGGGCCTTTGTCGGGACCCTGGTCAGCATTGTGGGCCTTGTGATGACCCTGAGGTATGTGCAGAAGGAGCCTTCGGAGATGATTATTCCCCAGGCCAAGATGGAACCTGTGGCGCCGCAGCCCGGCGGGAAACCGACCCCACCAGCCGCCACCCAGCCCGGCGCTCCAGGTACCCCCGAAACACAACAGCCGGGTCACGAAGGCGGTATTCCAAAATATGAACGCAACAAGATTCCTGAAAACCCCGCTGGCCCAACTTTTACCAAAGAAGATATAAATTTCTTTACAGGAGAAGCAACCCGCATCCTGAACAAGCTGGATGAGCAAATGTCCCTGGAAAATCAGCCTGGCCGCCACGAAGATGCGGCAACCAAAGCCAACCGCTGGAGGCTGTTTTACGAGGACTATGAGCTTTGGCTGTCAACTTTCCGCGGACGCGCCGCCGCTAAAACCGGCCCCGGCACAGATCATATAAGGCAAATGGTTTACTCGATGTCCGAAAATCTTGAAAAGATGGTACGCGTCTCTTACAATGCTTATGTCGCCAATCTGGAGCCGGATATGTCTTATCTGTCCGATCTGCGAGGGAATATTGAGAGGCTTTCGGAGAACATCCAGAAAGAAACGCCTAAATAATAATTTGGACCTGCCATCCCCGGGGGCATGGCGCGCCATGCCCCGGTCTTTCCGTAATATTGCGATAACCACGTCTCCGGATTATTCTTAAACCGTCATGAAGCTGGTCGGCCTTACGGGCGGGATCGCCACGGGCAAGAGCGCCGTCGCCGAGATGTTCCGGCAACTCGGCGCAACGCTCATAGACCTGGATATTATCGCCAGGAAAGTTGTCGAGCCAGATTTGCCGGCCTATCAGGACATCGTTAAACGTTTCGGGAAAGACATCCTTGGGCCGGACGGCGCGATAGACAGGGAGAAACTGGGCCGGCTCGTTTTCAATGACAAAGAGGCGAGACGAGACCTCGAAGCCCTGACGCACCCGCGCGTCATCGAAATGATGATGAAGATGGTCCGGGAGGCCGAAACGAGGGGTGAGGGGATGGCGATTATAGATATTCCGCTTCTCATGGAGATCGGTGGAGCGCCGTGGCTGGATACCACCATACTGGTCTACACAGACCCACAGACCCAGTTGCGCCGCCTCATGGACCGCGACCGATGCGACCGGGAACGCGCTCTCTCCCGAATCAACAGCCAGATGCCCATTGACGAAAAAAAAGGCAAAGCCGACATCATTATAGACAATTCGGGCGTCCTCGAAGATACCCGCAAACAGGTCCTCGAAGTCTGGGAAAAAATCAGGCGGAGATAAAGCCGGCTTATTCGGCAGGCTCGAATGACACGTCCACGTTCAGATCGTCCCCCAGGTCGTAGAGTTCCTCCCTGAGGAGTGAGATTTTTACGGCGGCGGGGACGCGGAGGAGACAATCCATCGAGAATATGGGTGTGCCGGAATACGGAGCGGGGAGGACGCGTGTATCGAGCGACTCGACGTTGATATCATGCGCGCGCAGGAGCCGCGCTATCTGGTGGACAATACCCGGATGATCCATGCTGGTTGCGTGCAGGCGATACAACAGCGAGGGACCGCCCGGCGTCTCGCCCGGCGCGCGCGTGCGCTTTAGGCCGAACGTAAGGCCGGTCTTTTTCTCGAGAGGCTCGACCCCTGTAAGCAATTGCTCCACCGCAAGGGGCGGGCCGCCCGCCAGAAGAATCACCGCAAATTCCCCTCCCAGCACCGCCATTCGCGAATCCTCGATGTTGATCTTCCGATCGGCCAGATACTCCGAAATCTCATCCACCAGACCCGGCCGGTCCGGGCCTACCGCCGTCAGCGCCGCGTAAGTTTTCATCCTCGCTCCTCTATCACTTTGGGAACCCGTAACGCAAAATAATGCCCCGGTTATTAGTGAGGTCTGTCCCTGCCGCATAGCCCCATCCCGTCGCGGGGAAATCCACCGATTGAAGAGACCACGACAGGCTGTCCCCGGGCGGCATCAACGGCGTCACCTGGCTCCATTCGCCGCCGCTCAGGCGCAGGATAACCGCCGCTGTCGGGGTATTTCCCACTGCCCACGCTTCTCCCGACGCATCGGCCCAGATGCCCTCGAGCGTCCAATTTCCCGTTATCCCCGAAATAGTCTGGCGCAGCATTTCGCCCGATGCGCTTGTATAATGAAACGCCAGGCCAAAGGTCGAGCCGCCTCCGTTGTCGCAGCTCCCCGCCGCCCACCAGTCCGAGGCTTCTACCGCATAAACGTCCTTTATCGCCCATTCCCCCGTACAATCGCCCATCGCGGCGGGCGTATAAGTGATGGTATTTCCCATTCTCCAATCGAGCACAAACCCGGTGGAGGCGCTTTTATCCTCGCCCCCGATGATAAATTCAGCCGTCGAGATGGCGGCAATGTCGTTAAAGGCGCAATTTGGAAGGTTCAAGGGGCCGTACAAGGTCCAGCCAGATTGATCGTATTGTAGCACAACTCCGCTCTCCGGTGTGGATGATTCGCTTTCACCCACAGCCCAGCCCGCAATATCCGCGATCATATCCACCCCATTGAGCCTCCATGGCCCGGGGACAACCGGTTCAGTTACATCGTCGTGCCATATCGTCCCATCGTTGCGCAAAATGATGCCCGAGCCGTGTTGCTTGTCTTCCCCAACCGCCCATGCGCCATCGCCGGAGGGAACTACCGAGCGCAGCGCCCAATAATTGCTGGATGACACCTGTAAACTGTCAAGCGCCCATATATCATTGCCGCCCCTGAAAATCACGCCATGGTCGCCGAGGTTGTCCGAACCCGCGATCCATCCGCTACCATCTCCCGACATCCTGACCTTATCGAGGCCCCAGCTCGCGCTGGGCTGGGAGACCGAGAGCGTGTACCAACCCTTCCCATATATGTCTACCGTAACAGAAGGATTCTCGACTCCGGAGGTTATGTGCACATCGCTCAATACTCCTCGGTAAAGCGTATCGCCGGCGTTGTCGGTCACCCAAATGGTGAAAATGCGGTTATGGCCCCCGAGGACTTGGGACAGGTAAACGCCGTCGTAGCTGAATGTAAAGGGACCATAATTGAAGTCTCCCATCTCCGAGGTGTACACCGTGACGTAAGTCTGGGCGCACTCGACGCAGTCTGGGACCCCGCCAATCCAGTTGAAATTTACGTTGATCGAGCCGGAGTAATAAACAACTATCGGATTCGAGGTGATAGTCTGATTGCACCCGATCAGAGCGGTGAGGAGCGCTGCGGCCACCGTTGCGTATCGGGCGCGCCGTAAAATACCTGCTATAGCTGGTTTTATCATAGCTATATAGGGTATCGCGTCCCCCCGCATCTTTCAAGGGCCATTTTCGTTGAGTGCCTTTGACCGTGTCTTCTACGCTCAATTCCGAAAAAATCCAGCGATCTTACGTTTTTTCCCCCTAAAATTTGAGTTGGTTTCCCAAGAGCTTCCCCACAAGATATTGTGTTAAAATAGGAAAGTATACCATATATAACATCAATTATATATAAATTTAGCAAATTATTGAAAAATAATGAAAAATACTTGACATTTGGGCCTAAGTAAGTAATACTTGATAGCAGGAATGGAATGTAACCTAAAAACCTAAGAGTTGGGTGTAGAAGTGGTAAAAAATAATAATGTTAAGCGGCTACGGGAAGCTCAATTAATGAGCAAAGCGGAGTTAGCCAGGAAAGCGGGGGTCAGTACGCTGACGATTGACCGGGTGGAATCCGGGAAGGATTGTCGCATGGACACCAAGCGGAAGATAATCCTGGCGCTAGGCTTCAAGTTGAGCGAGAAGAGCAAAGTATTTCTGGACGATGAGAATAATGAGGACTAAGCCATGTTAGGATTCGGACCAGGAAAAGGCTTGATAGGCCTGGACATTGGATCCAGTTCCATCAAGGTGGCCGAGGTGAAAGACACCAAGAAGGGCTATCACCTCGACAACCTCGGGATTCAGCCGTTGCCTCCCGAGGTTATAGTGGACGGCGCCCTGATGAACGGCTCGGCTGTGGTGGACGCGATCCAGACGTTGATGGGGGAGCGCAAGATCAAGGTGAAAAACGTATGCACCTCCGTCAGCGGCGCCGCTGTTATCGTTAAAAAGATCAAGATTCCGGCGGCCAGCGATGAGGAGCTTGCCCAGAGCATCCAATGGGACGCGGCCCAGTACGTCCCCTTCGACATCAACGAAGTCAACTTGTCTTATGAAAAGCTGAGCGACGCCGATTCGGAAGGCAACATGGATGTGCTGATGGTGGCGGCCAAGAAGGACCTCATCAACGATTACGTGGCCGTTATAAAAGAGGCCGGGCTGAACCCCGTCATTATGGACGTGGATTCATTCGCCATTCAGAACATGTTCGAGGTTAATTATCCGATTCAGGAGATGGAGGTTCTGGCGCTGGTGAACATAGGGGCGGGCGTTATCAACATCAATGTGACAAAGGGCGGCACCGTTATGTTCACTCGTGACGTTTCCGCAGGGGGGAATCAGTATACCGAGGAGATTCAGAAACAGCTTGGGGTGAGTTTTGAGGAGGCGGAGACGCTGAAAATCGGCGGCACAGGCGGGGCGGACACCGAGGAGGTCATGCGCCAGGAGGTCCAGGACGTTATTCGAACCGCATCGGACACCATAGCGACCGAGATACAGCGTTCGCTCGACTTCTTCACGGCCACCAGCGCAGAAGACCACATCAGCAAGATATGGGTAAGTGGCGGCACTGCCAAGATAAGCGGCCTGAAAGAGGTTATTCAGGAGCGCAGCGGCATTCCGGTCGAAATGATCAACCCCTTCAATAACTTGAGCTTCGATGAAAAGAAGTTCCACCTCAACTTTCTTGAACAGATCGGTCCGCAGGCGGCTGTTGCAGTGGGCCTGGCCCTGAGGAGGGTGGGAGACAAATGATCCGCATAAATTTACTGCCGAGAGCCGCGGTAAGTCGAGGGTCGAGTATCCGCAACCAGCTTATAGTGGCTGGGGCCGCGGTGCTCCTGTCCCTCTTGGGCATCTTTTTTATCCCCGGATTCGGCTACTTCCCCGTAAACGCGCGCATCACTCAGTTGGACAAGGATATCGCGACGGAGGAAGAAAAGCTGAAGCAAGTCCAGGAATACCGCAAAAAACTGGACGAGATCAAAAAACTCAACAAGAGCATCGAGGAAAAACTGAAAATCATAGACGATATAGAGAAAAAGCGGACGGGGCCGGTCTGGATGATGGACGAAGTAACCGACGCGGTCAGCCGCTTCAGAATCATGGATAACAAGACCGGAAAGGAAATCTCGAAATATTACGACGATAAGGAAATGAAAATTTTCCTCAACAGATTCGACGTAACGGCCACTTCACTATCAATCGAGGGCGTGGCGCAGAACAACACATTTTTGGTGGCCTTTTTAAACAACCTGAAATCAAAGTGCTACCTGTTTTCTAATGTGGTTCTCTATTTCAGTGATCAGACGAGCTACCAAGGCGCTCTGGTGAGAAGCTTTCGTATCACCACTGATGTGAATATGCTGGCAAAACCGGGATCGGTGGCTGCGACGGGAGGAGTGACTTGCCCGGTTTCGACAACGCCGGCGGCAATGATGGTCGCTCCCCCTCCGGGGCCTGCCGCGGCTGCGGCGTCTGGCCCCCAGGGCGCTTCCCCCCCTGCTGTCGCTCCGGGTCCCCCTACCGCTCCTGGCGCCCCTTCAGCCCCCGGCGGTGGAGGCGCTCCCCCTCCTCAGCGTCGGGAATGAGTCGCGGGACGGAATATGAGAGCGGAGGTTTGATATGGGTTTAAATGTAGAAAGAATCGAAAAAGTGCCGGTCGCCCAGAAGGTTCTAATTGTGGGCGGCGTAATTCTAATTATTTATGTGGCGTTTTACTTCCTCTGGGTGCAGGGCAAGTACAACATAATCAAGGACAAGAGTGAAACGCTGGAAAAGAAGAGACGCGAAGTGGCCCAGGGCGAAGCCGTGAAGGCGGAAATCCAGAGATATATGGATATTCAGGCAAAACTGGAAAACCAGCTTAAGGAAGCCGAGAAAAAACTGCCAAAACAGGCTGAAATTCCCGAACTACTGGAAAAAATCTCCGATCTGGCCCGCGGCAACTTCCTCGTCTTCTCCACCTTCCATCCCGATCTCAAGCCGCAGCCCGGCGGTGGCGGCGTGTATCAACAGATTTTTATAGAAGTGGATTTCTGGGGCGATTACCATCGAATAGCTACTTTCCTGGACCAGATATCCAAACTGGAGCGCATCATCAACGTTGAAAAATTGACCCTGGACCCCACCGGCGGTTATAACAATTTAAAGGCCAGCGTCAAGCTTGTGACGTACATGTTTGGAGGCTAATGACAGGCGATTATTTCGGCGGGAGAAATATTCCCGTCCTTTGCTGAAGAGCTAGACAAAGGAAAATAAAACGCCGAATTATATAGGAAATGTCGGGGAAAACGCTATGAAAAAAATAATGACCATACTCATCGCAACCGTATTGATAGCGGTTGGATTAACTCAGGTGGGATGCAAAAAGGAGAAAGCGCAGACTCCGCCGGGGAAGGAGCAAGCCAAAACCACCCCGCAGACGACTCAAAAACCTGCGCCCGTCGCTACCCAACCTGCCCCGGGGCAGGCCAATGTCCCCCCATCCGGCGCTCCAGGCGCTAAACCCGCCCCCGGAGGCGCTCCTTCTGCGCCGGGGGTCAAACCCGCTCCCCCTGGCGCGCCCGCTGCGCCAACATCGCCTTCAGCCACAGGTCCCGGTAAGAAGGCTGTGCCCGGCGTGGAGGAGGGGAAGGCTGCCGAGGGGACACCCCAAAAAAAGGAAGAACCTAAATACGCTTATAATTCCATTCGCGAAGACGGCAAACCCAAGCGAAATCCCTTCCAACCTATCCCGATCAGCCCCACAACACCCATTCAGCAGTACGAAGTCACCCAGCTCGGGGTCAACGGGGTAATACTGCACGGTCTGAAGAGAGCAAGTGTGGTGACGCCGAATTGTCAATCAACCTTTGTCAAAGTGGATGACCCGATAGGGATACATGATGGCAAGGTGGTTGATATTACGCTCGAGGGAGTGATAGTTAAGGAGAGCTTCCTGGATGTCCAGGGAAGAATTCAGGAGTATGAAAGAACAATATCTAATCAGCCTTATGCCGGCTGCAGATAGACTGAGCAAACCTCTTAAACTTACTTGTGGATGCAACAGTAACGGGGAGGGCAAAAGAGTCATGGAACCGAGACAAACTTTAAAAAGCGGAGGCCTGGCGCTGCTGGCCGCTATGATATGGCTGGTTGCCTCTTGCGGCACGTTGGGCAAAAAGGCCCCGGCGGGTGAAGCGTCGCCGGCCCAGGCCGGAACTACAGCCCCGGCGGGGGCCGCCGCCGAGCCGACGGCAACAGGCGCCAACCAGATACAGCGCATTGAGGTGAAGGCCGAGGGCGCCGGAGCCAAGGTGGTTGTAACCACTTCTCAGCCGGCGACATACACGGTCTACAAGCTGCCGAACCCGCCTCGAATAATCCTGGATATCACCGACACGGGAATTGCTAGTAACGTGCCCACGACCCAGGCGATCAACAATAACGGGATAAGTGAGGTTCAGGTTGTGGGGGCTGGCGAGAGGAACAAGCCGGTTGGCCGCATAGTGGTGGGTCTTGTAAAGGATGTGGATTTCAATGTGAACAGGGAAGATGGCCGTCTGGTGCTTGCGATTTCCGGCGTTGTTGCGTCTGGGGCTGCTGAAATGCCCGCTCCTCCCCCTCCGCTCCTGGAAACGCCCGCGATGGAGGCGGGCAGTGCTCCAGCGCCATTGGCGGCGGAGGCCGCTCCCCCCGCTGCTCTTTCCGAGACGCCCGCTCCGGTGGCTTCAGCCTCAGCGGCGCCTCTTCCGGAGCCTGCGTCGGGGTCCCTCCCACCCGCAAAGAAGATTGTGAATATTTTAAGCAAGCGCGAGGGCAACCTTCTCAGGATCGTAGTGGTGACCGATGGCGCGGTCGGCAGTGTGGACGCCTTTACCTTGCCCAATCCTCCCCGTATCGTGGTTGATCTCATGGGCCTCAAATCGGCCTATTCGAAGACCCGGCTGGACATCAAAGATGGCGGCATAACCACAGTCCGCGTCGGCAAGCACCCTGATAAGGTTCGTCTGGTTATTGATGTAGCCGGTGGAAGAATGATTCCTTATACCACGGTTCGCAAGGGCGATCAGTTGATTATAACGATAGGTGAAGGAGCGGAAGCGGCGGCTCCGTCGGAAGCGGCCCCGTCGCCTCCTAAGACTTCTCCCTCCGTTCCCTCGCCTATCGAGCCGACTCCTGTTCCCATACCTCTGCCGGAAGCGGCCCCTGCGCCTGAAGTGCCGGCGGCGCCTCCTCCCCCTATGCCCGCGCCTGTTCCCGAAACGCCCCCTCCCGCTCATGTTCACAAAGCGGCGCCTCCTCCCCCTGCGCCTGAACCGGAGACGCCTCCTCCTGCCGCATCCGCGCCGATTCAACCTGAATTGCCGCCCCCTTCGGTGGAACCTTCGCCTGAGGCCGCTCCCGCGGCTTCCGCCCCTGTGGCCGCCGTGCCGGTGGACGTGGCCAGCGTGGATTTCGATTACACACAGGAAAAATCAACCGTTCGCATCGAGACAACGGCGCGCGCCGAATACGAAATCGTCACGAACGACCGTGATCAGTTGATAAGCGTAAGGCTGAAAAACGCAAGCATTGCCCAGGCATTGGAGCGAAGCCTTGACACATCCGAGTTTGCCAGCCCCATTCGCATGGTCAGCTCGTATCAGTGGACAAGCGGCGCACAGCGCGATGTTTACGTGACTCTCAGCTTGAACTTCCTGCCTAAATATTACGTGGTTCGGGAAGGCAACAAGATATTGTTTATTGCGGAAAATCCGAGGCCGGGCGCCACTGGCGCCGAGGGGCGGCTGCCCCACGCCCACGCTGAATACGCAGCCGGGCCGGGCGGCGGGCAGGGTGCGGCCGAGACAACAACCGAGGAAGAGGGGGAATCGGCAACCGGGCCGGGCGGCGCCCAGTATTACGGCGGCATCGGCGGGTCGGTGCGGCGCACCTTCAGCGGACGCGTGGTGTACCTCGATTATCAGCGCATTAACGTCGTTGACGCCCTGAGTCTGCTCGCCGAGGTTGCAGGCCTCAACCTGGTCGTCTCGGGCGACCTCAAAGGAACCGTCAGCCTGAAGCTGGAAGCGGTCCCATGGGATCAGGCGCTGGATATCATACTGCGCACCCAGAAATACGGAGCGGTCATAAGGGGAAACATACTCCGCGTCGCTCCGCTTGGCGAGCTTGAGGAAGAGGAAAGGCGGTTCCAGGAACGCAAAAAACAAAAGAAGATCGAGCAACCCTTGGTATTGCGCATACTTTTTGTCAGTTATGCCAACCCTGAAAAGGTGGCCGATCAGCTCAAATACGTGCTCACCCCCGGACGAGGCAGGGTGGAAATTGACATGCGGACCAACTCCCTTCTCATCTGGGATGTCGCCGACAATCTGGACATCATCGAGGACATCGTGCACAAGCTGGACATCGAGACGCCGCAGGTGCTTATCGAGGCGCGAATCGTCGAAGCCCAGGATAACCTCACCCGCGATATTGGAATTCGATGGGGTGGAACTATGCACTCCGGCGCAGCCTACGGCAACCCGACGGGCCTCAACTTCCCCGGCACGATAGACGCCGGCATCGGTATCGTGGATCCGATTACTTCGCCCGGATCGACAGGTTCCCTCGGAGCCGTTGGTCTGGCTCTCAATCAGAATACCACCACGGGAAGCCAATCGAACCTCGGCATCAGCCTGGGGTCGCTCACTCACGCGATTAACCTCGACCTGCTTCTTCATGCGATGGAGTTGGAGGACAAAGTGAAGGTTATATCCAGTCCGCGGGTTCTCACTGTGGATAACTTTGCAGCGCAAATCACCCAGGGCGTCGCCATCCCATTTGCCACAACATCCTCATCGGGAACCCAGACCCAGTTCTACGACGCCAACCTGAAGATCATGGTCTTGCCGCACGTCACCGCGGACCGGAGAATCATCATGGACGTGATCGCCAGCAACAATACGCCCGTCCTCGTTCCGGGCGCCTCCGGGCCGGGTATCAACAAGGAAGAAGCCGTCACCAGGATTCTTGTGAAGGACGGAGACACCGTTGTCATCGGCGGGCTATACGTGATAAGCACCGAAGACTCGGTTACCGGGACGCCGGGGCTATACAAGCTGCCGTTCCTCGGCTGGCTCTTCAAGCAGAAACACAGCGAACATAAAAAGCGCGAGCTGCTCATTTTCATCACCCCCAGAATCATCTCCGGCGGGCCTGAATACATGCAGTTAATGCGCTCCGCAGCACACTGATATGGGGAGGAGATGTGACATGAGAAAAAAATTCATAGGATTGATCGTCCTGACCATGACCATCAGCATGGCCCTGACCTGCGGCCCGGGCAATGGAAAAGCGCCATACAAGGGAAGCTCTTACCAAAAAATCGTAGGCGGGGGTGATATGACGATAAAGATTCATTTGGGTGGCGCGACCGTCTCAAATACTTTCACGGTTCTTGACACATACAAAGACACATATGGCGACCCCGTTCCCAATATTGAGGTTCAGGTTACATTTGGTGTCAGCACCCGAACAATTGACGATTATTCAGTTTCTCCTTTTGTCCTGCAAACGGCAGACGGAGAAGTCGTAGATTACACATATGGAACAGTGGTAGGTCAAACTGATTTTGATGGGAAGGTTGGCGCCATCTTAACGATTCCCCCGTGGTTTGACGGAAAAGTATGGTTGGAAGCGGCGCTGACGAACTCATACGTTACAAGTACTTATACGGTCATTTTTGATTCCGGGACAACATGCACCAATGGCCAGGATGATAACGGTGATGGATTTGCGGACAACGCGGATCCAATATGTATCGCCGGTGGTCCTTTTGCTTCAGAATAATGACTACTATTGGACCATTAGGTATTGCCATGGGGGCGACAACGAAAATAACTGCCATACTCGGAAGTGGCTTGATTCACCACCGATCCGGCTAATGGTGTGACGAAGTGATTATCGTCCGAGCTGGAAATAACGGCTAGGTTTACGGGATTTCGGTGGCGGCATATTATAGGGGGCAGGGTGCGGCGGGTGCCCTGTCCCCTTTTCTTTTTCAACCTATAAGCTCGAATGAAAGTGGCGGAAAACGGCACAGCTCAGGGTAACGCGGCCATGGCGGCGAAAACTGGCCCGGCGACAAAAGCAAGGAGCACTCCCGACATTGAGCGTTACCTGGCGATATGGGAGCGGGACCCGCGAAGCAGGGTCTTCGCGCCACTTGCCGAAGCCTATCGAAAAATCGGCGAGCTGGACATGGCCATCGAGGCTTGCAGGCGCGGCCTCGAAATACACCCCAATTACGTCAGCGGCCGCGTGGCCCTCGGAAGGGCTTATTTCGATAAGGGAGACCTCAAGGCGGCAAAGGCCCAGATCGAGATTGTCTACGAGGCAGACCCCGAAAACCTGGTGGCCGCAAAGACCCTTGGGGAGATATACGAAGCGGAAGGGGAATTGGAAAAGGCGCTCCTCTGTTATCGCCTGGCCCATTACAGTACCCCCTCCGCCACCGAGCTTATTGGAAAAATAGAGGTTGTGCAGAAGTCCCTTCGGGACGCCGCCGCGGAAGTGGCCCCGAAGAAAGGCCCCGGCGAAGAGTTGAATGCCGCCCCCGCGGAATCGCCCCCGCAACCTGAGCCGGCAAAAGAGGAAGAACTGTCTCCTTTGGAGGCTGCCCGGAAGGCGTTGCGTCAAAGTGAGGCGGATGCCGCCGGGGAACAGGCGCTGATCACCGGGGAGGAGAAGGAGAGCGAAAGCGACCTTGCGCGGGAGATAGAAAGGCTGAGCCGCGTCCCGGAGCACCTCCTCGTCGAAAAGGATGAATTGGAGGAAGCCACCGACGAATTCTTCGCAAGAGTCATTCTCAGACCGACTGAAAAAGAATCAAAAGCGGCCGAAGCGCGAAAACGAGAATTGGCCGCTCAAAGCCTCACAGAATTGATGCTCAGACAGGGATACACACAGCGCGCCGTCAAGGTCTACGAAGAATTTCTGCTTTCGGATAAAAACAACCAACAGGCAAGGCAACGAATCCGGGAACTAAAGCTGCAATTCAAAGAAATGGATGAAGAAATCAAGGCAAGGCAAGGGGAAACCAAAAAAATCGAGACTAAAGAATCAAAGGATACCATTGACCCGGCGATTATCAGTTCCTTATTGGAGTGGCTGAGAAAGGTGAGAAATGAGTGATGAATGATAAGCGATGAGTGATGAATGAAGAAATAACGCAATTGCCGCTTTTTACATATCACTCATCAGAGTTCATTCATCAATGAAAAAGGGAGAGAATCATGATATTTAACGAGGCTGTGGAAAAGGCAGTGGAGAATACCCCCGGCGCAATTGGCGCGCTGCTCATGGGCCTGGACGGTATATCCCTGGCAAGTTACCTGAGGCCGGAGGCCGAGCTGGAGCTGGAGGTGGTGGGCGTCGAATACGCCAGCCTCCTCTCCGAAGTTCGGAAGGCCTCGGATATACTCGAATCCGGCGACGTCAAAGAAGTGACCGTGATAACGGACCGCTTCGTGGTGATAGTGCGGAGCATCAACAGGGATTACTTCATGGCGCTCGCTTTAGGCCCGGAGGGCAATATAGGCAAGGGCAGGTTTGTCATGCGCGTGCAGGCGCCTAAAATCCTGAAGGAATTGTAGAATCGAAGGGGTGACCGGCGGGTTGCTCCAGAAACGCCGCCGTCAAAGGTGAAACGTGAAATCCACTCGAATACTGGTTCTGCACGGCCCCAACCTGAACATGCTCGGCTCGAGAGAGCCGGACATCTACGGATCGTTCTCTCTGCCGGATATTGATAAGCGCCTTAAAAGCCTGGGGAAGGAGCTGGGCGTCACGGTGGAATGCCATCAATCGAATCACGAGGGAGAGATAGTGACCCACATCCAGAAGGCCAGGGGACGCTTCGAGGCCATCGTGATAAACGCCGGCGCATTCACCCACACCAGCATCGCCATACGCGACGCAGTTCTCGCCTCCGGCGTCCCGATTATCGAGGCGCATTTAAGCAACATCCACCGGCGCGAGAGGTTCCGCCATAAGAGCTTCCTCTCAGATATTGCCCACGGCGTTGTCATGGGCTTTGGGCCGTTAAGCTATGAGCTGGGGCTAAGGGCCGCTGTAGAAATCGCAAAAAGAAGTGATAAGTGATGAGCGAGACGATCGCCGATCAGGCGCTGAAACGCGCTCACCAATTCCTGAACGGTAAAAGTTACGACGGTCTGCTCCTGACCAGCCGCGAGAACAACCGCTTCTTCAGCGCATTTACCGGCTCCGATTCCACCCTACTCATCACATCCCACAACCGGGGAAATTACCTGTTCACCGATTCCAGATACACCGAGCAGGCCAGATCGCAATGCCCGGACTGGAAGGTGATCGAATACAAAAGGGTCACAGATGCCGTTCCGAGGAAAATCAAGGAAATGCGCCTGACAAAAGTGGCATTTGAATCCCGTTATATCTCCTATAATCTTTATCATAGATTTGTCGAAGCGCTGGATAGCGCCGTTTTGATACCCCAGGAAAGGAGTATTGACCTGCTGAGGGTTAAGAAATTGCCGGAAGAGGTTGAAATGATAGAGGGGGCGGCGAAAATAGCGGAAAAGGCAATTGAAAAATGCCTGCCCGAGCTGAAGCCGGGGATTCGGGAGACCGATTTCACCATCGAGCTGGAATACCAGCTCAGGCGCAGCGGCTCCGGGCTTCTCCCCTTTGATATTATCGTGGCCTCGGGCCAACGGGGCGCGCTCCCCCATGGGGTTGCTTCCGACAAGGTTATCCGCAAGAACGAGATGATAACCATTGATTTCGGCGCAAATAACAACGGATATATTTGCGATACGACCATAACCGTCGGCCTGGGCAATCCATCTGCCGAGATGCGAGAGATATACCAGACGGTATTAGACGCGCACGACGCGGCAATAGCGGGCATGAAGCCCGGCATGGCCCTCAAAGATGTAGACGCCCTTGCCCGAAAATACATCGAAAAGAAAGGATTCGCTAAATTTTTCGGCCACGGCCTCGGTCACGGCGTCGGCCTTGCCGTGCATGAAGAACCTTCATTATCTCCCTTGGCGGATGGGGAATTGCCTGAGGGGGCCGTGGTAACGGTAGAACCCGGCATTTACATCCCCGGCACGGGAGGAGTGCGGATCGAAGATATGGCGCATGTAACGGCGGAAGGCGCGCGACTGATCACCAGCTTCCCGAAAAAGCTGCATCTGATATGATATTTGGGTTAAAAGCCTATGATGACAGGAACTTATTGACGATAATAACAGAGAATGGTATTATATTTAGCTTGGGGGAGTTTGCGGTTTGGCTAAAAAGGACAACAAAGATAAGTTTATCGAGTCTGCTCAGAAGTTTATTCAGAAGCAGCAGTTCGATAAGGCTATCAAAGAGTATGAGAAGGCATACGAGTCTGACAAAAAGGATGCCCGTATAGCCCTCAAACTCGGCGATCTATACGCAAAAATCAAAAAACCCCAGGATGGCATCAAATATCTACGCCAGGCCGGTGTAAACTACGCAAAAGACGGCTTCTACCCCAAGGCCGTCGCCGTCTATAAGCAAATCCTCAGCATTGACGAATCAAACATGGAAGTTCGGATTGAGATGGCCGACCTGTACTTCAAACTCGGCCTGATGTCCGATGCCATCATCAATTATCGCACTGTTCTGGATAGATATGAAAAAGATGGTGATGCGGCGAAAAGCCTCGAGACAATCCGCAAAATGGTCGAGATCGAGCCGCAAAACGCCAATATGCGGGTCAAACTGGCGGAGTTTTATTTCAAGAACTCGCAGCGGGAACAGGGTTACACGGAATTCCGAAGGGCCGCCGAGGATCTCAGGAAGGCTCAACGCTGGGATGACCTGATAAAACTTTACGAAAAGCTGACCAAGGCCGATCCCACCAATCCGGAAAATTACCACGGATACGGCGACGCCCTCCTCGAACGGGGAGAACTGGAAAAGTGCTTCCAGGCGTTCCACCAGCTCCTGAAATACAGGCCGGACGATACCGAGGCGATGGAAAAGCTCGTTGTCGCATCCATTCGCCTGAAGGATACCCAGAACGCCGTTTCTTATCTGAAAAAACTGGCCAGCATTGCAGAGGGCCGGGGAGATAAGGCAGCCGCCAATACTTACCTCCAGAGGGTGCTCAAATATCATCCTGCCGATGAAGAGGTTCTGGCTAAGCTTGGCAAGGCCAAAGCGCCCCCGAAAAAAGCGGCGCCTCCTCTGCCTCCCCCAAAAGAAAAGGCTCCGCCTCCCCCGCCGCCACCCCCGCCAAAGGGAAAAGCCGCCACACCCTCACCGCCTCCTCCACCACGTTCATTTCAACCCCTCGAGCTGGAGGGTGAAGATGAGGATAAAATCGAGGCGCTCCCCGAGGCCGATGAGGACACCGACTTGGAAGCGCAAGCGGGGTCAGCGGGAACGGTCGAGGCCGATTCGGCCCTGATCCAACCCCCAGAGGAGGAACTGGAGCCGCCCACTGCCGATCAGGTGCCGGGAATGCTCACCGAGGCAGATGTTTACCTGAAATACGGCCTTATAGACAAGGCTCAGCAGTATTTAAGCCGTATTCTCGCGGCCTTCCCCGACCACCACGAAGCGATACGACTTGAAGCGCATGTCGAAAAAGAAAACGGCAGGCTAAAGCAGGCCGTCCAAGGGCTGATCAAAGCGGCCCAGATAGCCCGCAAGAAAAACGCCGTCAACGACGCCAAGATTTACACTGAGGAGGCCCTGGGCCTCGACCCCGCAAATACTCAGGCGCAATCGCTCATGGTCGAGCTGGATTCCGGGGTGGAAATATCCCTGGGTGTCGAAGAAGAGGGGCAGGCGCCAGCGGAGTCGTTCGCTCCAGAGCCTGCTCTTGACACGGATATCCTCACCATCGAAGGCGAAGAGGCGGAGGGGCAGATTCCTCAGCAGGTTGAAAAGTTCCTCGCCCCCAAGAAGCCCTCTCTCGATATAGCCCAGGATGAGCCTTTCTCCTTTGTTGAAGAAAAGGGTGATGAACACCTGCTGCTGGCGGAAGAAGAACCGGCTCCCGCGCCCCCTCGGAATAGCGCTCCCCCCAAACCATCCGCCGAGCCTGTTCTCGAGCTCGAGGGTGAAGATTTAACGCAGACAGTTGAGCCGGAGGCCCCTCTCCCTGAACCGATAATGGAATTCAAGGAGGAGGAGCCGGTTGCCGTTGCGGAGGAGCCGGTCGCCGCGGAAGTGGCAGCTCCGGCATTGGAATTTGCTGAAGAAGCTCCGCTGGAATTCAGCTACGAGCCGGTCGCTGAGGCCATCCCCGAAAGCCCGCTGATCGAGGTTGAACAGGAAGCGATTGGGGAGTTTGTGGAAGAGGAACACGTTGCTGAACCTGTCGCGGCGCCCACTCCACCTCCATCTCCGCCCCCCCCGAAGGCCGCGCCGCCACCTATAAAGGAAGCTGCCCCGGCGCCCCAACCAACCGCCGATCCTTCTCCTAAAACCGTTCCAACGCCCCCCAAGAAAGTCGTGCTCGCCCGCATACAGTTGGATATGGAAGAGGCTGATTTCTATATCGCTCAGGGCCTCGTCGGGGAAGGGCGAAAAATTTACAACAAAATTCTCGATGCCATGCCCGACTATGCCCCGGCCATAGAGAAGCTCAAGAGCCTGGATCAGGCCACAGCCGCCACAAAAGCCTCAGATCCCCCGATATTCGAGGAAATCGAGGAAGAGGTCGAGGTCGAGGAGGATATCGAGGAGGTTCCTTCAGTTACAAGCGCGGTGGAAGCGGCGGAAGAAGCCCTCGGGAAGACCTTCCAGGAGGAGGAAAAGGAAATACCCTCCGAAGCTCTCGAAGAAGTGGCGCTGCAAGACCAGCCTCCCGCGCAATTGCAAACGCCTGAGCCTCTCGATGAGGCCGAGCCTGAGCCGGCTAAAGCCGCGGCTCCCGCTGAAGAGGAGGCCGAGGAATTCACCGAGGTAGAGGTCGAGGAGGAGGAAATATCGGCTGAAGCGCCAGATGAAATCGCCCTCGAAACCCAACCTCCCGAGACGCCGGAAGCATCCGAAGCCCTCGAGGAGGCGGAGTCGGAGATGGAGATTAGCGCTGAAGCGCCCGAAGAGGCCGCGCCAGCGCCTGAGGAGTCACCCGAGGTCGAGGCTGCGCAAGAGCAGATGGTGGAAATAGAAGAAGAGGAATTGCCCGCGCCCTCGGCTCTCGCGCCAGAAATACTCTCACCCAAAGAAGCCGAGACGGATACCATCGAGGAGCCGGTTAAGGCCGGCCCCTCAGGCCTGGACCTGGACGATGAGTGGGAAGAAGAGGAATTGCCGGCCGAAACAGCCGAAACAGGAGAGGAAGAGGCGCCTGCCCCTGAGCCTACTCCCCCGGCGGGTATAGAGGCTGTCGCTGATGCCGCCGAAGAAGCGTGGGGTGAAGCATTGGAGCCGGAGCATGAGGACGCGCCTCAGGGGCCTACCGCCGAGGAGGCGCATCCTGAGATAGCAGGCGTCGCAGACGCCGCTGAGGAGGCCTTCGGTGCGGCGTTCGGAGAAGCGGAAGAGGCCGGAGCAGGCAAGGGGTCTTTCGATCTCTCATCGGTTCTCGATGAGGAGACAAAGGCCAAAGAAACCGCACAGGCGGCCTCCCAACAGGCGGAGACCGGCGGCGCGGACGACATCGGCTCCATCATCCAGACCTTCCGCGAGCATGTGCACAGCCAGATTGGACATGACGCAACCGCGCATTTCGACCTCGGCATAGCCTACAAGGAGATGGGCCTGCTGGACGAGGCTATAAACTCCTTCCGCACCGCCCTGGAATCCGGCGCCAACGCCTCTCAATGCCTCCACTTGATAGGCCTGTGCTTTATAGATCAGGGCGAGCTAAGCAAGGCGGAAAGCGTTTTCCGGGAGGGGCTTACGGAGAAGACCCTTGCCGATCATGAACTGGTGACGCTCAAGTACGAGTTGGGGGCGGTGCTTGAGGAGCAGGGCCGGCTGAATGATGCGCTTGAAGCTTTCCGGGATGTTGCAAAAGTGAACGACCGTTTCAGGGACGTAGATGTCGCCATAATCCGACTTGAGGAGCGCATCGGGGTTCGCGCGGCGCCTGCTCAAAAGAAAATCTCCTATATTTAAACTATTGGACGTAAATTATGGACTATCTCGATTTTTTCGGACTGACTCAGGAACCGTTCAGCATGGCGCCGGTGGGCAGGTTCTATTACAACAGCGCGCAGCATTCCCGCGCCATCGTCCGCCTCATGTACGCCGTTGACACCATGAAGGGCCTTGCCGTGCTTATCGGCGACATCGGCACCGGCAAGACGACGCTAGCCCGCCGCATGCTCGATTCGCTCCCCGAAGAAGAATACGAATCGGCCCTGCTCGTCATCATTCACTCCGGCATAACCGCAGACTGGCTGCTCGAGCGCATAGCCCTCCAGCTCGGCGTCAAGGACCCCGAAAAGGAAAAACTCAAGCTCCTCAACCAGCTCTACAAGCGCCTGGTGGAGTTGCACGACAAAAACAAAAAGGCCGTCGTGCTGATAGACGAAGCCCAGATGCTCCAGACGAGGCAGATCATGGAGGAGTTTCGAGGCCTGTTGAACCTCGAGATGCCGGAGCGCAAGCTCATCACCTTCGTGCTGTTCGGTCTGCCCGACATCGAGGACAGCCTCAAGCTCGACCCACCGCTCGCCCAGCGTGTCGCCCTGAAATACACCCTCGAAGCCTTCAACGAGGAGAACACTCGCGGATACATCCAGCACCGCCTCCGACTCGCAGGCTCCCACGAAGAGATATTCGACCCGCCGGCCGCCACCCTGGTTCATCATTACGCCCGCGGCATTCCCCGCCTCATCAACACCATCTGCGACAACGCTTTATTCGAGGGCTACCTCCTTCGACAGAAGAAAATCGCCACCCCTCTCATTTCCAGCGTCGTCAGCGACCTCGGCCTTGCCCGGGAGGAAGACGATACGCCCAAAACCGGGCCATCACTCGCGGGCACCGTCTCAAGAGGCGATCAACCCGCTCCGTCGCAACAGCAGGGCAAACCTCCCTCCAAAAAGGCCGCCGCCCAAAATCAGGACGTTGACCAGGTGCTCGATCAGTTCGACAAAATCATCGTCAATGAACACAAATCCTCTCCTCAACCCAAAAGAAAAACCGAGGAAACAAACGACACCGATATAGACGGCATGCTCGACGATTTAGAAGAAAAATAATAGCAATGTCCCGTTTTCTTGAGTTTCAAATTTTCTTATTTTTCTAAGAGTGATTTTTTTTGGATTGCGTAATCCATGCTTGCGCCTTTATTCACATGGGTACCCACGTGAGGTTTTGCCGAAGCAT